>Ga0209831_1000018_pt1 | contig 129568 bp, 118 predicted proteins | sample Maine_Asex4_meta_FD_187451 | JGI IMG/M metagenome (GOLD analysis project Ga0209831, IMG submission 187451) | Marine algal microbial communities from Maine, USA - Maine_Asex4_metaG (SPAdes) (version 2) | ecosystem: Host-associated > Algae > Red algae > Unclassified | place: Maine, USA... | reverse complement strand
GTATCAAAGAAAATACAGGCGTTTAGTTGTGCGTTGGGAACGTCAATCTTCTGTATTTGATGGTTTTTTAGCTTTGGGAATGATTCATATCTGGATTAATAAAATTATATTAGTGGGATAGATTCATGAAAGTTTGCCCGTAAAATACGCAGCTTATGAGAGGCTTGATAAACGTCGTCGGAGCATGGCAACTCTGTTTTGATGTATTGGTAATAAGTTTTTAAATCACGATAAAAACTTGCTTACGCGCGATCGCATATTTAACAAGACAACATATTAATTTCGCCATCAGAAGTTGTCTAAATATCTAGCCCTATAAACTTTATCTTCAGATTAGAGAACGGATTGAATTTGGCGATCGAGGCACTTTTAATGGAACTATAGCGTCATGAATATTGTGCCAGAGAGCAGCAGTGACGGAACTGATTACTACAAAGTTATGTGCCGATCGCACTACTAATAGCTAAAATGAATTTCCATACAGTTGCTATAAGATGGGCATTTCATCTGTTAATAGCTCGTAATCGATATTTTTATTCTTAATCGTCAATACTCAAAATCAAAAATGATCTTAATAAATAAATTGCAGAGAAAAAGAGTCGTTGCGGCTTTTTTAGGTTTAGTTATAGCCTTGACTACCAATCAGGCTGTTAAAGCACAGAATTCTTACTCAATTGGAACTTTAGAAAATGGTTCGAGAGATCGTACTTTCATTGCTCAAGTTTTCCGACAGTTAAACTTCGACAGTATCTACTACCAGACTTTATCCGAGGCAGATAATTTTTACCAAAAGGGTGAACTGAATAAAGCCAAGGAAATTCAGCAGCGTGTTAAGCCAGGATTTAACCCCAAGGATATCTTGCCCCCTGCTTTTGATAGCGTTAGTCAACTCGATGCGAGAGGACAAGAATACTGGCGCATTGCAAATAATGCGATTGAAGCAGATCCAGAAACTGAAGAAGAGATTACAAATGGGGTTTTTGTACCCCTGCAAAACTTAGTTAAAGAAAATCCTGGCTTTATTCCTGGTCATATCTTGCTAGCGGATACCCACGATCTCTATCGTGAGGAAAAAGAGGCTTTAGCGGTTATCGAACGAGCCTCGGAGATGTATCCTGCTAGAGAAGATGTTTTAGACACGAGGATCGATCTGCTGTTGCTTTATGGTCAACCCCTAGAAGCTTCGATCGCTGCGAGAGAATTTGCCTTTAACAATCCCAATAATCCAAAAAGCAAAGCTTACGAACAGGCTGCGAGCGGTTATTTTAATGACTACAAGAAAAAGCTCAATCGGAAAATTACTACTTCAGGAATTCTAGGTACAATCGGTCAAGTAGCTACGGGTAATGAACTTGGAGCATTAGAAATCGGTCAGGCTTTGTTAGCAGGAGAAGCAGCAGCAGGGCAGTCTTTTGCTCAAAGTATTAAAGCGCAGTCGAAGATGGTCAACAATACCGAACAGCTTAAATATCTCAATGATATCGGTCAAAGGCTAGCGAAACTAATGGGTAGAGACGAGTTTGACTACGAATTCAATATCATCGAAGATCCTACTCCTAATGCCTTTGCTCTACCAGGAGGAAAAATCTTCTTCCATACAGGAATGTTGGAGTTGATGGACTCTGAAGCAGAATTAGGAGGTGTATTGGCACACGAAATCGCTCATTCAGTCTTGTCCCACAGCTATAAACGAATCGGTGAATCGGCTTTAACAGGTACGGCTTCGAACCTCATCGGTAGCATGTTGGGTAGAGAAGCGGGTATTGCTTCTAACGTCGGCGGATTATTGCTCAGTCAAAAATTTAGTCGCGATAAAGAGAAGCAGTCGGATATTCTCGGCTTGAGAGTTTTAGATGCTTCTGGTTATGCTGCCGATGGTTTGTATAACGTGATGGCTAAGTTAAAAAGATTATCTGGTGGTGGGGCAAATCTCTTGTCTAGTCACCCCGCATCAGAAGAGAGAATGCGTTATTTAGAAGAATTAATCCAAACCAATGGCTACAACCGTTACGGTTATGAAGGTGTAGATGCCTACCGTCGCGTATTTCCGCGATAATTCGTAGATTGCTCAATTGTAAGGTAGATAAATCTTTAGGGCAAAGTGTCGTTTGCCCCTACAGAAATATCAAACAGATTCAGCCTGACGCACTATAAATTGCTGACGGTTGAATTCTTTTTGTTCTTCGCTTAAGACACCATAATTATCGATTGGTAAGCGCATGTCCCACTGCGTTTCTGCAAACATAAGTAGGTTTGTAGTCATTACCAAGCCTGTCGCCATAAACTGCCAGCCGACGCATAAAGGCAAAATGGCTATTCCCAAGATATGAAACAATCCTGCCATAATCAAGGCACGCGATCGCAATCCTATACCCGTACAAAAATAACCCAGCGCACTTAAGCCCAGCCATAAATCGCATAGGTGCATCAAGATCGTTCCCGAACCATAGAAGATGCCATAGTCAGTAATTCCCACGCCAGCTAGCATCAAAACAATCCAGGTATAAAGTATCCAGCGCAATCTTTCTACCTTGACCCAAAAATAGGTCAGAACGCTCATTACTGCCGTACCCGCTAACGTCAACACCGTCCAAAAAGCAGCCTGAGTTCGCCAGTCAATTGGCGCAAACTGAGCTGAAAAGAAGATAAGAGCCGTAATCAGACCCCAAACTACAAAAACCTGGTCAATTCTCGTATAAACGTTATGAAATAGAGTCTTATTGCTGACCTGCAACTTTAACCTTAATAATCCTTGGCGATCCTGAAAATCTAAAGCGTGCTGTTTGCGACGAATAATTGGCTCTGCGGTATTAAACAAAGGCATCGTGAAGCTAAAAATAAATGAGTTGTATAACTTTAGTTGTATTTATCTTTACTTTACAATTATATATACATTTAGGGATAGATAGTTTAGGAAAACCAGAGCAAAACTGTACGGCTTACCTCAATGACTTTGGTAAGCTAATTTTGCGATCGTTCTTAAGCGCTAATTTATAATCTAAGTATTACTTTCGCTCGACATATCCTGGCTTTAAACCAAGCAAATGATTTATAGCATCGATGTAAGTGCTTTTACAGACTCAATCAGCAATCGCGCCCTACAGCAGTTATGTAAGGAAAATCCCGATCGTCGATTTGAAACAGATACTAATGGAAAACTAATTATTTAATTATTATGTCGCCGACTAGATTCGTAACCCATTGTAGCGACTGACGAGGGCGTAATTGAGTTATTATCTCACCCCCCTGCCTTCGGCATCCCCCTAATAGGGGGGACAAAGGTTAGAAAATACAAGAAGAGAAACAGAGCAATAGTACGAATTTGACTATCATCTAGAAAGCTACGGCGATCGCCCTGCCAGTAATCAGGTTCGGTTATAGTATTCTTGGGCTGCATCATGCGTTTTACTTCCCATAGCAAAGCGCGATATAGGGCATAAATCCGAAATTGTTTGATGCCTCCTGCAGTTGCGCCCGTACCGCCACCAATTAGCATTAGAATCAGCAGAATAGTCCAGCCTAAGCTATTCCAATCGCTATAGCCAACCGTAGAAAAGCCCGTAGTAGAGAGGGCAGTAATCGTCTCAAAAATAGCTACTCTTATTCCTTTTCCCAAAGTTTCATAGAGATTAACCGCAATGCCAAAAAAGATAATTAAGGCGCACAGTGGTATAACTAAAGCCATTAACCTGACTTCTCCATTGCGAATCACAGACTTAAGTTTGCCCCGCAACAAGAAATAGCTGGTAAGAAAATTAAGCGTACCTAAAATCATTAAGATGATAGTAACGGCTTCGACGGCTGGAGAATCCCAATAGCCAATAGAATCGGTGCGGGTAGAAAAGCCTCCTGTGGACAAGGCAGCAAAAGAATGATTCACCGCATCAAACCAGCCCATTCCCGCCAGCCATAAAGCTAATATACCCACTACTGCATAACCAGAATAGATACTCAGAACCAACTTAGCCGATCGCCTGACGTTAGGGGCAAGCTGTTCGGTTCTACCTTCTGCGGAAGTCAAACCCGCCCCTGATAGTCCAGAAATGGCGCGAAGGGCAATAATGGCGAATCCGCCACCTCCAGCTAGTTCGATATTGCTACGGTAAAGCAGAATTAATTTAGAAGCCTGAGTGACATCTACCACCGATAAGCCCGTAGTCGTCCAACCGCTAGTAGATTCAAACATAGCCTGGGTGAAGTTCAATTCTTGAATTAGCATAAAAGGAATCGTGCCAACCGCGATCGCCACTAACCAAGCTAAAACTACAATTACCGAACCTTCTGGCAAGGAAAGGCTAATTACTTTTTTCGGCGCTAAGAAACGCCATAATAGTCCACCGACAACGCTTAGAATAATTCCTGGCAGAGCAAATCCCCAAGCCAAACCAATCTCTTCAGGATAGAAAAATAGTGCTAATAGAGGGGAAAGTATTACTAGTCCTGCGATCGCACATATTAAGCCCGTATAGCCGACAATGGCTCGATAACGCTGACGTAAAAACTGACTGTAGCGATTAGTCTTTTTGCCTTCGAGTAACATTTCTATCCTTCTACACTATTAAAAACTATTCGATCTTTCTGATTTATTAGGCGATCGCAAATTAATACCTTGTGAGGCGAACAGCCGTTCGCCCCTATTCGCTGCACAATAAACGCATCAACTGTCCATAACTTTCTGGTTGACCGATAACAACCAAACGATCTAAAGCCTTCAGACTATTTTCACCGTTAGAAACAATAACTTCCCCCTGTCGCAGAATACAGGCAATTAAAGTACCATTAGGAAGCATTACATCATTGATAGTTAGTCCGACTATAGGGTTATCTGCTTCTAGAGCAATCTCGCTAACATTAACCTTTCCCTCGGCGATCGGAAGCAGGTTTTGAATATCACCCGTGGCGGTTTGCTGTTCGATCGAGCTAGCAATAATTTGAGTTGCCGAAAAGGCGATTGTAATGCCCAGCTTTTCAAACATTTCCTGGTTTTCAGGATCGTTAACTAAGGCAATGGTGCGAGGTACGCCGTATTCTTTTTGAGCAATTTGACAGGCAATCAAATTATCTTCATCATGAGTAGTTAAGGACAAAACCACATCAGCCTGCAACGCTCCAGCCTCAGAAAGAACCGCAGGATCGCTACCTTCTCCGTGAATGACGGTAGCCTTCAAAGTACGCGATAGAGTTTTTGCTTCCTCTAAATCTGCATTAATAATCGTCGTGTAATAATTTTTGCTGGCAAATTGTTTAGCTAGAAAATAAGCTAATTTACTTCCGCCAATTAAAATAATTTTCATAGGTTATATATTATTGTTTAGCTAGGAAGATTAGCCATGAAAGCATTGGCGGAAAGCTGTGTCGGGCTAATAGTAGCAATGCCAAAATCACGATGAATTTTTTCCCGTGCAGGATCGAAAACTCTCGCGATCGCGATTCCAATCTGAAAAATGTTCCTAGCTACCTGCGCCACCATCAAATTAATATTATCCTTGTCAGTAACCGCAAATACGCAGTCTGCCTACTCTACTTTGGCACTGCGTAATATTACAATTTCAGAAGCATCGCCAATAATTTGAAACCCACTAAAGTCGCTGCTTAGGTTGCTGAAGAAACTTTCATGAAGACCGATTACTACTACGCTATTACCCTGACTGCTGAGACGAAAAGCCAAAATCGACCCCAAACGCCCGCATCCGACTACGACGATGTATTGAGATGCCATTGAAAATAAATTGCTAAAAAAAGCTAGATTTTAGAACTGAGATTAATTTCAAAATCCCAGCAACAGAACTATACAAAAAGATCGGCTAAAAGATATAGATTGACATATCTAGCGTTGGGTGAATAAGCTATGGTTTGTCTGTAAAACATTATGTTTGCCTCAGTCAAAACGTCAATTGTAGCGACTATTTTGCTCTTGCTGAATTTTCTGTAGCGCTACTGCTTTATGGTGTGCTTCGTCCCCTTCAATACCTTGAGAACGAACGTCCAACTCGATTAAGGCTGCTTTGCTTCCATAAACAACTAAAGTATCTCCAGGATAAATACAGGTATTACCATAGGGTGTGCCAATGTAAATACGATCGCGCCTCTCAATACCTAAGACAGCAATTCCTTCATCTGGCAACCGTAACTCTTTTAATTTCTTATTCGCCAGCCAATCATCTTCATCTACTTCAATTTTCGTCACCTGATATTTCCCTTTCAAATGCAAAAGACGCGCATAATCCTGCAAATCTAGATCCGTCCAACGGCGTAAAGCTTTTCGCACCAAACGAGTTAGGACGCGATTGAAAGCGCGATTAGTAGCTAGCACCCACAAAACCCCAATGCCGATCAATAGATAAACTAAGCGAGATAATCCGTCCTCAGCAGAAGAAGTGGAGACAAAAGTCAGTACTAGAGAAGAAATTACGGTAATAAAACCCGCATTACCCAAAAACATCAGCCACATGATAATCCTGCGTCGTAGAGGATGCTTAACTATTGCCTCAGACTCGGCTGTCGCAAATCCCGTACCAGTAAAAGCCGATCGCGCCTGAAATCTAGCGGAGGTTCGCGATAAGCCAGTTAGAGTTAGAGCTTCTGTGGCTACACGAGTTATGAGTAAAGATAAGGTAATTGCTATAAAAACTGAGATTAAAGCAGGCATATAGAGTAATTGAAATCTGAAATATCTTCTAAGTTAAATTTAGACCGAAACTAATTATAAAAGGCGATCTCTTTTAAATTTAGAAACTCATAGCAGACGTTATCTTTTCTAGCCGAGCGCTACAGAGATATCCGCAGTCTAGATTCTCTCATCGCTAATTTAGATGGTTAAGATAAATGGGACTATTCCTTTATGGCGGGATTAGAAACTAGCCTCGATGATTTTAAAGAAAATGGCGATAAGGCAGTTATCTTTGGTTTAGCTACTTTTATTGCGCCGATGATTTTGGGTATTGCTGCAATGATGGCGCTGGGCTATGGTTTTTTAGCTGCGGTGTTAGTTGCTTTTTGTTTTGCTTCTCATACTTTATTGGCATTACCCATATTGAATAAGTTGGGTATCATGCGCGTACCTGCGGTAAATATACTCTGGGTGCGACTTTAGTTACTAATGTTCTGGCATTGATAGTTTTAGCAGTGTTAGTTAAGACTAATGTGGGCGACCTAACTATCGGCTTTTGATTATTTCTAATTCCCGCACTGACTATTTATACTTTCGCGACCTTATGGGGTGTACCCAGGATTGGACGCTGGTTTTTTCGTAAGTTTGGGCACGATGAAAGTGCAGAATTCATTTTTGTCTTAGCGACTTTATTTATAATCTTCTATGTTGCTAGTTCGATTGAGGTTGAGCCAATTATTGGTGCGTTTTTGGGGGGAATTTCCCTAACTCTCTTAATTCCCCAATTAAGCCCTCTAATGAATCGGATTCAGTTTATTAGCAACACTTTGTTTGTGCCGTTTTTTCTAATCTTAGTAGAGATGCCGATCGATCCTCTAATTTTGATTCGCGAACTAAAATCACTATTAATTGCTGCGGTAATGATTATTGCCGAATTAGTTAGTAAGCTTGTAGCTGCCTGGGCTACAGGAAAATTTTTAGGCTACAAATTCGAGAACGTTATGGTAATGTTTGGGTTAACTATTGCCCAAGCTGCTTCTACCATTGCTGCTGCCACGGTTGCCTATGAAATTGAATTAATCGATCGCACTACGGTAAACGGAATTGTGGCATTGATTCTCTTTACCTGTATTGTTTCGCCTCTAACTACCGAAAAATGGGGACGAGATATAAATCCCGCTAGCGATACCAAGGCTACTTTACCAGAAAATGCTTGTTTATTAGCACAGCGAGTATTAGTCCCCGTAGCTAATCCTAGCAATGAGAATAATCTGTTAAATTTAGCTCTAATTCTTTCCAAAGCTGTTGATGGTACGTTGTTACCCCTGCACGTATTATGCGATCGCACTGCTCCATTTAACACGGAATCTCTCAGCCAACAGGCAAAATTATTAGCAGCAGCAGAAGAGATTGCCCATAGTGCCAACGCTGCGGTAGAAACTATTGGTAAAGTAGACGATGCGGTCGATCGCGGTATCGTTAGGGCAGCGATCGAACGTCAAGCCAGCTTGATTATCTGTGGTTGGAAAGGCTTTTCGAGTTATCAAGAAAACCTATTTGGGAGGCTGCTGGACTAAAGTAACCTGGTTTTGTTCTGCCTGAATATTTAAAGCCGAAACTGCCTTGTCCAGCAAGAAGTTAACTTCAATATCGAGGAAATCTAGCTCTAGTTTGCCCGACTCGATCTTCGATAGATCTAGCAGGTCGTTGACCAAACCTCGTAGCCTTTCCACATCTTCTACCGCAGCTTCTAATAGTTCGGATTCCGACTCAGAAAGTTTTGCTTCTGTGGTTTCTGCCAATAAATTAAGGCTCATTGCCATACCCGTTAGAGGAGTGCGTAACTTATGGGAAGCCGTAGCTACAAATTCGCTTTTGAAATTATCTAATTCCTTGAGTTTGGTAACATCCTGTAGCAGGAGGATTGCGCCGACAACTTCTTCTGCTACGGTAACAACAGGGGTAATAGCAAATTTATAGAACTAAAGTGTGCTGTTCTCTTTCAACAGTCAAAATATCGTCTTCTAACTGGGGTGACTTACCCGTTTCGGCAGTATCCCTAAGATGCTGATATAAAGAGCGATCGCTAAACACATCCAGAAAATGATTATTCGTCGCTAGCATCGATTTTACGTTAGCAATGTTAGCTGCAATAGAGTTGATGGCAATAAATTTTAGCTCGCGATCTATCACAATAATGCCATCGGCAATACTTTGGATAATTGCATCGCTGCGCTGCTTTTCGATAATCGTTTTCCCACGTTGAGATCGCGAAATGCCTTCAGTTTCTGACTCATGGTTGTAATTTCCCGCGCCAGCGTTCCTAATTCATCTTTAGATTTGACCTGAAGGGCAACATCATCTTCACCACTGGCAATCTTTTCTGTAGCGACGATCATTTTTGTTAGGGGTCGAACAATGCGACGAGTTAACAATAAACTGAATCCCAGACCGATTCCCGCTGCGGTAGCACCTGCGATCGCCATCGACCAAATTGCCTGACCCGATATCTGTTGAGCATTAACCGACGCTGCTTCCATTGCCGACTGGTTTAAATTCCGCAGTCGATTGCTCTCGTCACGGAGCTGTTCAAAGATGGGTACAATTATTTCGTAGTAGTCTTCGGTAGTGGCATTACCCTGTTGCTGCATCTGAGAAAAAGCTTGCAAATAATCTTGGTAAGCCGATTCAATGCTGGTAATAATTTCTGCTTCTCCTGGGATAGTAACATTACCTTCTGCCCGCCCCAACCACTTCAAAAACTCAATCTGATTGTTCTGAAACTGTTGGCTACCGCGTAGCGAAGCCATGCCGTTAGGCTTATCGCGATTTTCCAAAAGAAACAGCAAAATGGCGCTATCCTGCCTTTCTAGTGCCTCAATGGTATTTTTGGCAGCCAGAATACTGTTGTAGTTTTCCTGCAAGATGGCTTCACTAGCTTTTCCCAAACGACGCAGGTTAGTAATACCCCAGGCACCGATCGCAATAATTAAGGCTAAAGATAAGCCATAACCCAGCAATATTTTATTCTTAAGCTTCATACATAGTTCTGAAGATTTTTAGAGATTCCTGACTGTAGACATAGTATTTAGTTTCAGATTGACAATTTAGATAGCTAGAGTTGTTGCAGTCCAGATAGTCCACCCGTCAAACAGCCATAAAACCATAGTGCAGGTAAAGAGAATTAGATACATCCAGGGTTGAGCCAGAGGACGGACATCTACCGTATCTATTCCCGTTTTTTCGGCAACAATATTAACCATTTTATTAAATCCTGCAATTCGCATCGGTAGCAAATAGGCTTTCTCAGCTGTGGGAGAAGTAAAGTAATAAACCATACCACCCTGTCCAGTAGTACGCATTCTTAGGTTGTCGATTTCTTTCCAGTTCAAAGACCAGCCTTTGCGAAAAAAACTGGGAACCCAACTAGGATAAGCTACCTGAATTTTATCGTCATCCAAGATTACTCTTTCACTCAAGGCAGCATATAGAGCGATTGCCCCTAATGCCATGCCGTTCCACAACAGCCATGACGGTACAGGAGCATCGGTAAAGTCAGCCAGGAAGGGTAAAGGTGCGGTTAAACCGACGTAGAGAGACAGAAGGGTGATGCGGATGATAGGAGATATTTTGAAAATGTTCATTTGATTTACTAAACGAGCGAAATTATTAATTGCGTTCTTACGAAAGAAAAGACGGACGCGACTCAATTAATCTTTACTGAATTAAGTTGATTTTTGTTGCCAGGAATCGCGATCGCCAAGTTTATTAGTACACTTTTAGAAAACTAGGTACGATATAACCATTAAATCTTCTTGCCATATGGCTCATTTCAAGCTTAAAACATAAAAACTTACACTTATTTTCTCAGCAATCGTTAAAACTCAGTTTATCTTCTAAATATCACTATTGGATTTACAGTTCAATACCTAATCTTTATGACAAATCAATCTCCTCCAGAATCTCAAAATCCAATCCCAGAGCGTCGAAAAAGACCCGCAACAGGAGTTACCTTCGATGAAATGATTGCGATTATTGTCGCTTTCACTACCATCGGCAGTATTCTGTTTTGGGCGATCGGCAATAAAAGCGGTAAGCTTGCTGGTAATTTCGGTCTAGGTGGCAATAGCAGTGGTTTGCTATCTTCCGCTCGAACAACTGACACTAACATTGGTTTAGGCGACAAGGATTTAGAAAGAGAAAATCGTGAATTAGCTGCTAGGCTACAGCAAGAAGATCGAGCAGTTGCCTATATTCCAGCCAATAAAACAGTTAAGCTACCAGCCAAAGCCGAAAAAAGAGCATTTTCTCTTGATTCTGGCGCCAAGTTAGTTCCTCTAGCAGGAGTTGCCACTCTCCCTGCTTTAGTTAAGCAGCCTGCTAAGGCAAACGTTGTAGAAAAAGCTCCCGATCCGGAAGTCGTTCCCGCACCAGCAGTGGTTACTCCAGAAACAACCAAAATGCCTAAAGACGTTGTTCCTGACTACTGGGCATATCCGTTTGTTAAACAGATGAGAGATAAGGCGCTAGTACCCGAATTAGCTAAAAACCAAAAGTTCGATCCTGACGCTTTGATTACCAGAGCTAGCATGGCAACTTTAGTCAGCCAAGCTTTTGAAGAGCAGCCAGCAACAGAAAGTGTAAAGAAATTCAATGATGTCAGCAATAAAAACGAGATCGCTAAAGACATCGATCGAGCAGTTAGTACTGGCTTTATGCAAGGATATTCAGATGATGAGTTTAAGCCTTTAGAAAATATTCCTCGATATCAGGTATTAGTTACTCTGGCGACAGGATTGGGTCTAAAACCGTCTCAAGACGCGGATAAAATTTTAGAACAGTTTGGCGATCTCGATAACATGCCTGATTGGGCAAGACAGCAGGTAGCAGCAGCCACCGAAGCGGGACTGGTAGTGAATCCCCCGAATGTTCGAGAAGGCTCTCTAGTTCCCGATAAGTCAGCAACCAGGGGTGAGGTAGCAGCAATGATTCACCAAGCTTTAGTCAAGACTGGTAAACTAGAACCTCTAGAATCTGAATATATTGTCAAGCCATAGAATTATTTTAGCGATGTCTAACTGATGCCAGAAATTTCTTAGCCTCAGTATGTTCAAGATGCTCTTGGTACTCTGAGGTCGAAGACAAATTTTTATAATTGATAGCTAAACCCCTAGACTAGTCGATGGGGTTTTTTCTTATGTATAGTCATTCCAATTAGTTTCCACATGATTTTTCTGAGTAGAGGCAGAAGGCAGAAGTTTTAGAGGCGATTGTTACTTCTTCTACTGTTTGCATGATTTCTATGCTGAATAACTATACTGACTCTTCAGAAAGTAATTTATATTTTGCCTTCTAAGATAAATACTAGAAGACGTTGCTCAAACTTTAGTAAGCTATTTAACTTATATAGGTCAATCATTTTATGTCTGCTCCACCGATTCAATGGTATCCAGGTCACATTGCCAAAGCCGAACGGCAATTAAAAGAACAGCTTAGAAAAGTAGATGTAGTCTTAGAGATACTAGACGCGAGAATTCCCCAGGCTTCTCACCATCCGCAGATCGATAGCTGGATTGGCGACAAGCCAAGAATTACGGTGTTAAATCGCGAAGATATGATTTCTGAAGCTGCAAAACAGTCTTGGTTACGGTGGTTTGAATCTCAAGAGATCCAGCCTTACTTTACCAACGCCAAACAAGGGAAAGGAATCAAGCCAATTAAAAGTGCTGCCCAAAAAGCAGGGGTAGCAATGAATCAACGCCGAAAAGATCGCGGTATGCGTCCTCGTCCAGTTAGAGCGGTGGTAATTGGCTTTCCAAATGTGGGAAAATCGGCATTGATCAATCGTTTAGTCGGTAAAAAAATTGTGGTTAGCGAACGTCGCGCGGGGGTAACTCGTCAACTACGCTGGGTAAAAATATCACAAGAGATTGAATTATTAGATGCCCCTGGAATTATTCCCTGGAGGCTAGAAAATCAGCATGACGCGGTAAAATTAGCCGTTTGTGAAGATATTGGACAGGCTTCTTATGATAATCAGGTAGTAGCAGCAGAAGCAATCGATTTACTAATCCATCTCGGTCACGAAAAAGCTTTGCAATCCCGCTTTAATTTTGAATTTGAACCAGAATCGACTACGGGAGAATCCTTTATTCAAGACGTTGGCGATCGCTCTTTTAAAGGTGACAAGGAAAGAGTTGCCCGCCAGATACTATATGATTTTCGGACGGGTAATATGGGTAAGATTGCTCTAGAGTTACCACCGTCTTGAGGTAGGTAGTAGGTAGTAGGTGGAGACGCAACATTACGTCTGTACGAGTAAGGAGTGGAAAGTTGATTCGGGTTATTTGGGCATAGTGAATTATATGGTGAAACACAGGGGAATATTCTTAGTATTAATATTGGTTTTCTGGCTGGGTTTCTCGCCGATCGCTAATGCTGATATGTGTCGCGATCGCTTTGAACAGGAAGTGTGTATCCTCAAGCTCAAGCGGAGTGCTAAAAACTACTGGGAATATCGGGCAAAAGTTAGTGTTGATGGAGAAAAGCAAAGAGATGAAGAAATTTATAACTGTCGCGATCGCACTTTGATCCGTAAAGGTAAATATCCGATTCCGTTTCAAGTAAATAGTCCAGGGGAATTGGTCTGTCAAACCTTTCAGAAAAGAGCCAATACCTATCGTCCAGGGAAATGGTAGCTTAGATTCAATTTATTTTTGTAAGTCTACAGTGGAAGTAAATAGGGTAGTGGGTAGTAAGTAGTAGGTAGTAGGTGGCAAGTATAAGCAGAAAGCTTACCTCTAATTCTGCGTATTAAAAGCCGAAAAGCGCAAGCACGTTTTACTTTGCTCCTTCGTTCTTGAGATCTTTATCTCGCTGAATATACTCATCTAATAAGTAGCCATCATGAAAAGCTTTGAGGTCGTATATTGAGCATCTACCTAAATACATTTCTGGTCTTTCTTTTATTTTCTGAAACAGCTCGTAGGTATTCATAGATCTTGCCAATATTTAACTTGGCTAAAAATTGTTACACCTTTCGCTCGACTATTTACAGCTAGCGTTTTTAGGCGATCGCAACAAAGAGTATTTCGCCTGAAAAATATTGATTCAGGTGGACATGACTAATAATTACTGATATTGCGATCGCACTCGCTCGATTGCTTTAGTTTTAGGTTGGCAAGCTCGATCGAAAAGATTGTAGACTCAAATTTCAGATTATTTCGTTGTAAACTAGTTTTTGCTCACGATTAGCAGGGTAATCATGGAGATAGAATATCCAGAAGATTTAAAGTATCTCGATAGTCACGAATATGTGCGTTTTGATGGTGATGTTGCCACAATTGGCGTTAGCGCCTTTGCGATCGATCAGTTGGGGGATGTGGTTTTTCTAGAGTTGCCTGAAGTCGGCGAGGCGGTGGAGGTAGGAGAAACTTTGGGTACGATTGAATCGGTAAAGGCGGTGGAAGACCTCTATCCTCCAGTCTCAGGTACGGTTATTGAGCGTAATGAAACCGCGATCGATGCTCCCGAAACCCTTGCCGAAGATCCTTTTGGAGAAGGCTGGTTGATTAAAGTCAAAGTTGATAATCCCGATGATGAGTTGGAAAATGTTCTAACTGCCAAGGAATATCGCGCTCAAGTCGAAGGTATAGAAGAATAGTTTATTTTTCCCTAGGCTGAATTTTTGACGAGTTGACGCAATATATTTTGTTTTTAGCGATCTATAATAGGCTTCCACTCGAAGCTTTTTTTTCCTAAACTCGCGCATTTGCTAAAAAAGCAGAACATTTATTTTAATTCCTGACAAATTTGTTACTCCCAAACCCGACATAATTTGTTAAGGTTTATTACAAATAGCTCATAACAGTGGTTGTGCCTAAATTATCGGCTATCGACCACCATTTTTTTATTTAAAATCCCCGTTTAAAAACTTCTCTAAAACACCTATGGTTAATCTGAATTTTGTTGCGGAATCGAAAAAGGTCGGAGATAAAGCTGATTCTCAGGTTCAAAGTGCTTCTGCAAATCGAACTGCTGACATTTTTGCCCAACGGCATATTGGAGTTGACGAGCAGCAAATCAAGGAAATGCTAGAGGTATTGGGAGTTGAAAGTCTAGATGCACTGATCGAGCAAACCATCCCCGCCTCAATTCGTCTCAACAAATCATTAGAGTTACCAAAAGCTCAAACGGAGGCAGCAGCTTTATCCAGGTTAAAAGCGATCGCCTCTCAAAACCAAGTAGCTCGTTCTTTTATTGGCAGAGGCTATTATAACTGCATTACTCCAGCAGTAATCTTGCGTAACGTACTAGAAAATCCTGGCTGGTATACTTCCTACACACCCTATCAGGCGGAAATTGCCCAAGGAAGATTGGAGGCTCTGCTCAATTACCAGACCATGATTGTCGATCTGACTGGGTTAGAAATTGCCAATTCTTCTTTGCTAGATGAGGGAACAGCAGCAGCAGAAGCGATGAGCATGAGCTATGGAGTTTGCAAGAATAAGGCTAATGCCTTTTTTGTCGATGCGGGTTGTCATCCTCAAACCATAGAAGTGGTCAAAACTCGCGCTCTGCCTCTGAACATAGAGATAATCGTCGGTCACTATGCCGATTTTGACTTTTCTACCCCAATTTTCGGCGCATTGTTGCAGTACCCCGCTACTGACGGCACGATTAATGATTATCGCTCTTTTATCAATAGAGTTCACGAAGTTAAGGCGCTGGCTACTGTAGCTGCGGATATTCTCAGCCTGACTCTTTTGGCTCCTCCTGGAGAATTTGGCGCAGATATTGCCGTTGGCAGTACCCAAAGATTTGGCGTACCTCTGGGTTACGGAGGACCTCATGCAGCCTATTTTGCGACTAAAGAGAAGTACCAAAGACAGGTTCCAGGCAGAATTGTGGGGGTGTCTAAGGACGTTCATGGCAAGCCAGCCTTACGTTTAGCGCTGCAAACTAGAGAGCAGCATATCCGCAGAGAGAAAGCCACCAGCAACATTTGTACCGCCCAGGTTTTACTGGCGGTAATTGCCTCGATGTACGGAGTCTATCATGGTGCTGCGGGAATAAAAGCGATCGCCGAAAGAATTCATTTATTTACGGCTATTCTTGCTACGGGTTTGCAGCAGCTAGGTTATGAGGTTACTAATCAATCTTTCTTCGACACAATTCGGGTCGAGACAGGAGACAGAAACGCCGTAGATTTGATTCGGGATGCAGCTAACAAGCAGATCGATTTACGCTGCCTTGATGACAAAGCGATCGGTATTTCTCTGGATGAAACGACGACAGAACAGGACTTAATCGATCTGTGGCAGATTTTTGCAGGCAAGACCGATTTACCTTTTAGTTCGACGGAATTGCTTAATAGCCAATCGGCGATGCTTCCAAAAGCACAGCTACGCGTGAGCGAATATTTAACGGATGAAGTATTTAATCGCTATCACTCCGAAACAGACCTGCTGCGCTATCTACATCAGCTAGAAACAAAGGATTTATCCCTCACCACCTCGATGATTCCTTTAGGCTCATGTACCATGAAGCTCAACGCTACGGCTGAGATGATTCCCGTCACCTGGAGTGAATTTGGTAATATTCATCCCTTTGCACCGCTAGATCGGACTCAGGGTTATCAAGAACTATTTGAAGAGTTAGAAGCGTGGCTGGGGGAAATCACGGGTTTTGCAGGCATTTCTCTACAGCCCAATGCGGGTTCGCAAGGGGAATATGCGGGTCTACAGGTAATTCGTCAATACCATCAGTCTCAAGGAGAATCACATCGCCATATTTGCTTAATTCCCGAATCTGCTCACGGAACAAACCCCGCTAGTGCCGTGATGTGTGGGATGAAGGTAGTGGCAGTAAAGTGCGATCGCGATGGCAATATCGACCTCAAAGATCTTCAGGCTAAAGCCGAAAAACACCAGGACAATTTGGCAGCCTTGATGGTCACATATCCTTCAACTCATGGAGTATTTGAGGCAGAAATAAAAAGTATCTGCGCTATTGTCCATCAGTACAAAGGGCAGGTATACATGGACGGAGCAAACATGAATGCTCAAGTAGGTTTATGTCGTCCTGGAGATTTTGGCGCTGATGTCTGCCATTTAAATCTGCATAAAACTTTCTGTATTCCTCATGGTGGTGGTGGGCCTGGAGTTGGACCGATTGGCGTGATGCCTCACCTAGTACCCTTTTTACCCATTACACCTACTACACCTAAAGATGCTCAACCGATTGGCGCTATTTCTGCAGCACCTTGGGGAAGCGCGAGTATTCTAGTCATTTCCTGGATGTATATCGCCATGATGGGAGAGGCTGGCTTAACTCAGGCAACAAAGGTAGCAATTCTCAACGCTAACTATATGGCTAAACGTCTCGAACCTTGCTATTCAGTGCTATTTAAAGGCGAGTCTGGTTTCGTAGCTCACGAGTGCATTATTGACCTGCGTCCTTTGAAGAAAAAAGCTAAGGTCGAAGTTGATGATGTCGCTAAAAGGTTGATGGACTTTGGTTTTCATGCCCCCACCGTATCCTGGCCCGTAATTGGAACAGTAATGATCGAGCCAACGGAGAGCGAGTCTAAACTGCAGCTAGACCGCTATTGTGATGCCATGTTAGCAATCTATCAAGAGGCAGAAGCGATCGCCGATGGCACAATCGATCCAGAGGACAACCCCTTAAAAAATGCTCCCCACACGGCAGAATCAGTTATCTGTGGCGACTGGTCACACCCCTACAGTCGCGAACAGGCTGCTTACCCCGCACCTTGGACAAAAGAACACAAATTTTGGACGAGCGTGGGTCGGATTAACAATGCCTATGGCGATCGCAATTTAGTCTGTTCCTGTATTGGCATGGATGCCTATAAATAAGCAGTAAGCAACGTCAGTAGAGACATGAGATGTCGTGTCTCTACTCTATATCTGGAGAATGCTTGTCTAGAACCCGATCGATAATCTCGGCGACTTCACAGAGAGCTTCGATCATGCCCAAATGACCGCAATTTTCCAGTTGAAAAACATTGCTGTCACCAGAAGCAAATAAATAGTGAAAGCTGGCTAAATGATTGACATACTTGACATCCATTACTCGATCGCGATCGCCCGCAACAAAGTAAACTGGCTGCTGTAAACGCGAAACTAGCTGAGGCAGCAAATGCACTTCTGCTTCGGTAGTAGACTCCAACAATGCCCCCATTGCGGCTGCTCGATCGGCTTTAATAAAATCTAGCACTCTCTGGCGACCCCATTTGCGAGATAAAGGACGCGCCACCATCATGCGCGAAAATGCAAAGTCAATAAAAGGAACGTAAGATAGCCAACGAGGACGGAACTTAACTAACTGTTGTCCTGCATTACGGAAACGCTCAAACTCTTCTTTAAGGTAAATTCCTCCCCCTGCGTTCAAACAAATGGCTCCTCGAACTGACTCAGGATAAAGATCTGCTGCCCAAAGAGCTACGCTTCCCCCCAGGGAATGTCCCACTAACCAAGCATTTTCAATCGACAACTCTGTTAGCAAACAGCCTAAATCTCGCGCATAGCTGCTCAAACTATAGTCTCTCGAGCCTGATTCGGCATTTGCAACCGTTGTGTTTAGATCTGTTGACCGAGACGAAATCGGCTTTTTCAATACCCTATTCCGTTGAGAATCTCCAAAGCCACGGGCATCATAAATTAAGCATTGATATTCAGACTGCAACAGGGCGACTAAAGGCTGCCAATAATGGCGACTGAGTAACCAACCGTGGACAAACACCAATACAGGTCGCTTGGGATTGGCAACAGGAGCAGTTAGCTCATAGATATGAGGTGTTTCCAGTATAGTTATCGATGGCATTTTCTTATCGTATCATCATGCTCTAAGCAGACTCCAAATTTTATCTTGCGTCTAAGCAGCATCAGAAATTTGAACTGTCATGATACATATCATATCGGGCAAATAATTCGGTTTACCATCTCTGCACGACAGTTTTTGCAGCCAGAAACACTTTTGGGTCAGAAAATAGACTAATATAACAGACATATCAGTAAAAACCACAAATCATTAAAGCCACATCGGCATGGTCTTTTGGAAAAAATTATTTAGCAATTCAGACGCAGTTAATACTTCTGAAAGTAGTGAATTCAAAGCAGAACTATTGAATATAGAAAATAGTGATAGTTCTCAGCCACAGATTGTCTTCAGTACGGAAAAAGATATTGATTTCTATGAATTAGAAGAGCTATGCGATCGCGTTGGTTGGGCGCGTCGTCCCCTGCGTAAAGTAAAGAAAGCGATCGAGCATAGCTTTCTGGTGGTTTCGATGTGGGAAGTTCAAGGAAAGAAACGTCGATTGATCGGGTTCGCGCGGGCGACTTCAGACCATGCCTTTAACGCTACTATCTGGGATGTTGTTGTCGATCCTAAATTTCAGAGCCAAGGCTTGGGTAAAGCATTAATGAAATATGCGATCGCCCAGCTACGCGGTGCTGATATTAGCAACATCACCCTTTTTGCCGATCCACAGGTGGTCAAATTCTATCAAAGACTTGGTTTTATCCTCGATCCAGAAGGGATTAAGGGAATGTTTTGGTATCCAGACTGATCTTGAGGGATGAGGACGAATAATCAGTAATAATTGACCTGCGTTACAATCCGTAACAAAGATATTTGGTTCTAAATTATGACGACGGCTTTAATTACAGGGGCATCATCGGGAATTGGCGAGACTTTTGCCAGAGAGCTAGCAGCAGAAAGTTACGATCTAATTTTGGTAGCGCGATCGCAAGATAAGCTAGATTTATTAGCGACGGAGTTGAGCGGTAAGTACCAAATTAAGACAACAGTAATTACGCAAGATTTGACCGAACCCGCAGCAGGACAGGCGGTATTTGATGGAGTTAAAGCAAAAGATTTAACCGTCGATCTGTTGATTAATAATGCAGGATTTGGCGATTATGGCGCATTTTGCGATCGCCCATTGAGCAAGATGATGGCAATGGTACAGCTCAATATTAGCGCGGTGGTCGAACTAACGGGGTTGTTTTTACCTTTGATGCAGGCTAGAAGAGGTGGCGCAATTATCAACCTTTCATCTATTGCTGGTTTCCAGCCTATCCCCTATATGTCGGTTTATGCAGCCACAAAAGCCTTTGTATTAAGCTTTAGTGAGGCATTATGGTCGGAAAATAAAGACCTGGGTGTCAAAATTTTGGCGGTATGCCCTGGCCCAACGGAATCAGAATTTTATAATCGCGCCGATTTTCCCGATTCGGCAACGGGACTAAACGGCATGACTATGGCTTCATCCGAGAAGGTGGTAAAAGAAAGTCTTAAGGCTCTAAAAAAAGGTCAGTCCAACGTGGTTGCAGGAGGATTTGCCAATCAAATTATTGTCAATCTACCTCGTCTCGTACCGAGAGATTTACTGGTCGATGTGGTAGGGAAACAGTTCAAAAAGATTTAGCGATACAGCCTATCTTCTATCAATCTACAGATTGTCAGGATACTTAACTTTTCTCTAAAATTTTAAGAGAGGGTTAATTTTTCCTGCTCATCGACATATTACCGAGAAAAAATAGGTGTATTAATGTATTTAGTTACTGGCGCAACAGGATCGTTAGGACGCAGGATTGTCAGACAACTGAGAGAAGAAGACGAGTTGGTTAGAGCATTTGTCCGCCTATCATCTAGTTTTGACGAATTAGACGATCGAGGGGCAGAAATTTTTATAGGTGATTTAAAGATTGAGAGAGATATCTCCAAAGCTTGTGATGGAGTCAAATACATTATTAGCTCCCACGGTGGCGGTGATGCTCAAGCAATCGACTATCGGGCTAACATCGATCTAATCGATCGCGCACTCGCGGAGGAGATCGAACATTTCGTGTTTATTTCTGTTTTGGGTGTAGATCGGGGTTATCAAGAATCTGCTACTTTTAAGGCCAAGCGAGAAGTAGAAAAATACTTAATTAATAGCGGTCTGAGCTACACAATCCTGCGTCCGTCTGGGTTTGCGAATAATTTAGTTCCCCTAGCCGAAAGATTTCGCGATACGGGAGTCTATTTCTCCATTGGCGACCAGCAAAATCGCTCCTCTATTGTTAGTACGGACGACTTAGCTAAAATTGCGATCGCTGCCACAAAAACCGAAGCAGCTAAGGATCGGGTCTTTGCGGTGGGTGGGCCAGATATTCTCAAACGAGAAGATATCCCCCGTATTTTTGCTCGCCTATTTAATCGAGAGCCAATTGTCATCAATCCACCTTTAGAGCTATTTGATGGCTTGAGAATGGGTGTTGGTCTAATCAATCCCCAGCTAAATAAATCTTTGGGAACGTTGCGAACTCTTTTAGCCCATGAGTTTTTCTGTACCAGAGATGAAATAGCCCTATTAGAATCGACCTTTAATTTAAAAATGGAATCACTAGAAAGTTTCATGCATCGCTATGTCGGACAGTAAATCAGTCAAGAGTCAGCAGATGAAATTAAGGAGTATCAGGGGTACTTGCCCATAACACTAAAAATAACGAACAGATAGGTTGTCAGAGATCGCATTTACAACCCATTTCGCTCGGATCTAACCGACTAAAGTAAACAAATTTAGATATAGACAGAATGCAAGATTAGGATATATTTAACAAGGACTTTTGGCATAAGTAGCAAGCATGATTTATTTGCTCTTGCACTTTTGTCCTGTATTTATTTCCTTTTACTTCCTGTATGACTCAATTCTCTATCTATATTGCAATTACTGGTCATGGGTTTGGTCATGCTGTGCGAGCAGCAACGGTTGCCGAAAAATTAGAGCAGTTGCGTCCCGATATTGCCCTGCATCTGGTGACGGTTGCTCCAGAATGGTTATTGAAGTCGTATATCAGGGGTGATTTTGTCTATCGTCCCAGGATACTCGACGTGGGAGTAATCCAAAGCGACAGTCTGACTATGGATCGTCCCGCTACTCTCAGTAAAATGCAGGAGATCGTCAGTCAAGAAGACAGCATTATCGCTGAAGAGGTTGAATATATTCGCGATCGCGATATTAACCTGATTTTGGCTGATATTCCCGCCCTAGCTGTGCCAATTGCCAAAGCTGCGGATATTCCCTGCTGGATGATGAGTAATTTTGGCTGGGACTTTATCTATCACGATTGGGGGGAAGACTTTATCGAGATCGTCGCCTGGATTGAAAATTACTATAGTCAGAGCGATCGCCTGTTTCGTTTGCCTCTAGCAGAGCCGATGTCTGCCTTCCCTAATGTTACTAATGTGGGACTAACGGGGAGTAGACCTAAGTTTAGCAACGAGCAGCTACGTCAAAAGTTTCAGATAATTGCTCCTAAAGAAAAGACAGTTTTGCTTACTTTTGGTGGTTTGGGACTACAGGCTATTCCCTATGACAATTTAGATCGCTTTGCTGACTGGCAGTTTATTACTTTCGATCGCCATGCACCAGATCTGCCTAATGTTCTAAAAATTGCCGATCGAACTCTGCGACCTTTAGATTTTATGCCCATCTGTGGCAGAGTAGTATCAAAGCCAGGCTATAGTACTTTCTCCGAAGCGATGTATTGCGACACTCCAATTGTTTCTCTCACCCGCGAGGGCTTTGCCGAAGCACCTGTATTGCTTAATAGCCTGCAAGATTATTCTCAGCATCAAATTATCACTACAGACGAGTTTTTTGCTGGTAACTGGGATTTTCTCAATCGGGCTTTGATTCCCCCCCGCAAAACAGAGCAACTAACTAAAGACGGGGCGACGATAATTGCAGGAGAAATCTCTAATTATCTTTCATAAGAATATTGTTGTTTCAAGCGGTCAGTTTTGATTAGCTTTTAAAAGCTAATAGCTGATAGCTAAAAATGAGCAAGGTCAAACGAAGTCGATCTACATCAAGCACATTACTGTATTTCCCAAGAGTCAATTATTTTCTCAACGGTTGGATAAAACTTAGAAAACTTGGCTCTTTCGGCAGTATAGATAGCAATATAAACCTGATTATTCCTAATCGTAAACGATTCCATCTGTCTTAGCTGTAGCTCTCCTTCTTGACGGGAATATATCACCGTACGGGCGGGAGTATTATCAATAGTCGAGGGAAAGTCCTTGTATAGCTCGGCACTATTATCTTCTAATTCGTTAATACGGGCTAAAACAGTCCGACCATACTCTTCGAGATTAGTCGGTTCTGAAGATAGATATTCTACTGCCACATGAACCTTTTCTCGAAACAAATCTGCGTCCGTTTCTTGAGGAGAATTAAACACAACAATTTCTCCCGTGATCGGATCGTCTATCTGCTGTTCTGACCAATCTTGAGGATACTGGAGCGAAAATTGATAGTCACCATTGATGTATTCGACAAAATTTTGCCTGGAGTTTTTATTTAAACCGACAAAAATAATTATTGAAGCGACGACAAAAGGTAGAGAAAGTAAAAACCAAATTATTCCCCGAACTGATTTGGATGATGAACTACTCGGACTAGATGAAGTAGGCTTCTTACTAACTCTAGCTTTAGAAGTCGATCCCTCGAAGAAATTAGAGCTGCCAGTGAAGGGAGGCGGAAAGGTAACAACATTACCCTGAAAATCTAGCTCCTTTAGCACCTCTGTTGCAGATTGGTAGGAGCTATCGCTACTGCTTGCCACCATCTTGTTCAAAATTCTTGCCAACTCAGGTCTAATGTTAGCAGAGGGGGAATTATTAAGGTTGGTCAACTGCTGTGATTTAACTTCATCGAGAGATTTACTCTGAATCGAATTCGCTATTTTGCCAGTTAGAGCATAGATAATTGTTTTCCCCAAAGCATAGATATCCAAACTAAACTTCGATTGCGAGCGATCGCTGGGGGGACAAAAATCGGTATTAAATAAACTGCTTGATTCCTGTTTGTCGATTAAGACGGCACTTTTAATCGCAGTAAAATTAGTAAGAATTTTACTGCCACCATTGAGCAGCATTAAGCTAGCTGGCTGAATATTGAGGTGAGCCACCCCTAATTTGTGAGCAGACTCCAAAACTCCCAACATCTCCTTGAGCCAGGCAATTGCCTCTGATTCATTGAGCAGAGTACCTTCAAGCTTTTGGCTTAGGGTTATACCCCGAACGGATTCTCGAACCAAATAAAATTCGCGATCGCATTCAAAAAAAGCCAATAGTTGCGGGATTTGAGGATGAAGACTTGCTTTTTGCAGCAGATTGCTTTGAGAGATAAATGTTTGTAGGGCAATTTGCCAAGACTGCGCCCCCAAAATCTCACCATCGTATCGTGGCTGCAGTTGTTCGATATCGTACTGCACCTTGCTGTTGTTTGCTAAATCTTCTGCAAGATAGACCGTACTCCAATTACTTTTACTGAGTTGTCGCACAATACGGTAGCGATCGTAGAGGATCTTGCCAACTATTGACTTCATTCACGTATAACTAGGCTTGCCCTAACAAATAATCAAGATTTAGAATTCTATTGTAACCAAAACATATTATTAACTAGATAGCTCTTGTGCCAATTCATCTAAACGGGCTAATACTTCCTGACTATGGATACTAGGACGAACTCCTAAAAAGGTTTCACGTAAGATACCGTCAGGGTCGATTAAATAGGTATGTCTCAAGGACATTGCCCCCAGCCAAGAGCCATAGGCTTTACTGACGCTACCGTCCGTATCTGCTAGTAGAGGGAACTTTAAACCTTCTGAATCGCAGAATTCCGCATGAGAGTCCACATCATCGACGCTGACGCCCAAAATTTGCGCGTTCCTCGCCTCATATTCTGCCAAATCCTGTTGGAAACGACGAGCTTCAATGGTACAGCCAGAGGTAAAATCTTTAGGATAGAAATAAACTACGACCCACTGACCCAAATAGTCATTTAAGGCAATTTCACCATCTCCCGTATTGGTTGCTAGAACAAATTCTGGTGCGGGGCGATCGATTTCGGGCTGTTTTCCCCCCATTGCCCAAGCGCTACAGGGGGCGAAAGCAAAAAGCATTACAGATAAAGCTACGCTCAACCAAAATCGAATTGAAAACAAACGTTTCATAATTTACATAAAATATGATTTACTTATCATAAGATTACAAGTAATGGTGAAACCATAACAAAAAATTAATCTAAATGTATTAATTTACTGTGGTTATAACTGAGTGTCCGCTCCCAATTATTTGTTAAAGAGCAGTTGTCCCGATCGGCATATAAATAAGAACTTACGTAACTATGAGTACAGACTTGATTGCACCCCACGGTGGTGAGCTAATAAATCGCCTAGCTAGCGCGTCAGAAAAGCAAGACTTTTTAAGCCAGGCTGATTCTCTACCTAAAGTTCGATTAGACAAGAGAGCAACTTCCGATTTAGTCATGATTGCGATCGGTGGTTTCAGTCCCATATCGGGCTTTATGGGTCAAGAGGATTATCTTGGCGTAGTCAAACAGATGCGTTTGGCTAGCGGTGTACCTTGGTCAGTACCCGTAACTCTCTCGGTCACATCCACAGAAGCAGAACCTTTAGAAATTGGCAGTTTAGTTCGTCTCGACGATCCCGACGGCAATTTTATCGGTGTTTTGCAGCTTGAGGAAAAGTATACCTACGATAAAAAATTAGAGGCAGAACATGTCTATCGTACAACTGAAGACCAGCACCCAGGCGTAAAAGTTGTTTACGATCAGGGAGAAGTCAATCTTGCAGGACCAGTTTGGCTCTTAGAAAGAGCAGACCACCCTCAATTTCCAAAATATCAGATCGATCCTGCTGCCTCAAGAGCCATGTTTCAGGAAAAAGGTTGGAAAACAGTTGTAGGATTCCAAACTCGTAACCCAATTCATCGCGCTCACGAGTATATTATCAAATGCGCTCTAGAGATAGTTGATGGTCTATTTCTGCATCCTTTAGTCGGAGCGACCAAAAGCGATGATATTCCCGCAGATGTCAGAATGCGCTGTTACGAGATTATGATGGAAAACTATTTTCCTCAAGATCGTGTAGTTTTAGCAATTAACCCTTCAGCTATGCGCTATGCAGGACCTAGAGAAGCTATTTTTCACGCCCTAATCCGTAAAAACTATGGCTGCACCCACTTTATCGTCGGTCGCGACCATGCAGGGGTAGGAGACTACTATGGAACTTACGATGCTCAGGAAATCTTTGGAGAATTCACTCCCGAAGAGATGGGTATCACTCCTCTCAAATTCGAACATGCTTTTTACTGTACTCGTACAGAACAAATGGCAACGGCAAAAACCAGTCCCGCGACGAAGGATGAGCGAATTCATCTTTCGGGAACCAAAGTCAGAGCTATGCTGAGAGATGGAAAAACTCCCCCACCGCAGTTTTCACGACCCAAGGTTGCGGAAGAACTAGCTAGGGCGATGAAGACTAGCTAACGTTTGCCGTTTAAATTAAATCTAAGGCAGCGATCGATTGTCGAAGTGAAACACTATAATTGGTTACAGGTCTGCAAGATTGAATAGAAATACACCGATCCTGACCTGTAACCTTGGCATTTCAAATAATAAATCATATTTAGTAGCTATTAATTGATACAAACCGATCGCACATTTCTCAACGCTAGTAGCTAACATGGGACTTGACCGCCGAACTTTTTTACAGCAGGCTGGACTGACTCTATTTACTTTAGGAGCAGCCTCGCTAAACAATTACCAACAAACCCTGGCGCAACCAACCAGTCGGAAGTTAGCTTTACTGATCGGCATTAATAATTATGCTTACCAGGACAATCTATCTGGCTGTTTGATGGATGTGGAACTGCAGCGGGAACTGCTGATTCACCGCTTTGGTTTTAACAAGAGCGATATTCTTGTCCTCAGCGATCGCCAAGCTACGAGAGAAAATATTGAAACAGCCTTTTTAGAGCATTTAACTAAACAGGCGCAGGCAGGTGATGTGGTGGTGTTCCACTTCAGTGGCTACGGAGGACAGGTGAAAATGCCTCTGGCTTCTGATGGTGATATTGTCGCTCCTGCTAACAACGGCGATGGATTTCGTCTTGCCAATAGCTTTGTTCCTGCCGACGGACTCAGCTCCACCAAGAAAAATCTTTTTGCTAACAGCATTTTACAAGAAACTCTTCTGGTGCTTGCCCAGACCTTATCCACTGCCAAATGCACTTTTGTACTCGATACCAGCTTTAACACCATTCCTCGCAGCAAACATGGTAGTTTTAGAATCCGTTCTCTGCCCAGAGTTGCCGAGAACCTGAGTTCTCAAGAATCAGCTTTTCTCGCAGAGCTACGCAACGAATTCTCCAGTAAAGGACTCAAACCGAGTAAAAGACTTCTTTCCCTACCTGGAGTGGTATTATCTGCTGCTAGCAACAATCAGGTAGCGGTAGAAAGATATTGGGATGGTCTGAGTGCGGGTCTATTTACCCAGGCATTGACCCAACATCTGTGGCATAGTACTCCCAGCAGCAAAGTCCAGGTAGCTCTCTCTCGCACAGCCGAAAGCGTCGAGCAGATTATGGGTAGAAAACAGCAGCCCACGATCGGCAATCCTGATAAATCGGCGATCGCCTATTATTTAACCGTTAGCGATGCTCCCAACGCTGCAGGAATAATTAGCAAAGTTGGCAAAAACAATTCTGCTGAAGTCAAGCTTTTAGGTTTGCCTGCCAATATCATTACTGAATATGGTGTCAATTCTTGCTTCACTCTAATATCTGTGGAAAATAGTTCTGCGCCTCAACTACAGGTTAGATCGAAAGAAGGTTTAGTTGCCAAAATCCAGGCGTTATCGGCAGTTGAATCTCTTAAGATAGGTCAAGTAGTGCGAGAATCAATTCGCATGTTAGATCGTAGCTTGAGCCTAAATCTGGCATTAGATGCCGATCTGAATCGGATCGAACGAGTGGATGCCACAAGCGCTCTGGCAAATATTGCTGCTATTAATTCGATAGTTGTCGCCAAGGAGCAAAATGCCGACTGCTCGATCGGCAAAATGCTTGTAGAGGAATCGGCTGCTGCCGAATCAGAAACTGAGGCTAAGTCCTTTACTTATGGTCTTTACTCGGCGGGGGGATATTTAATTGGTAAAACAGTGGGGGCTACTGACGAAGCGGTTAAGGTTGCGGTAGAGCGTCTGCGACCCCAGTTTGATAATTTGCTAGCAGCTAAGTGGCTGGAGTTAACGAGCAACGAATTCTCTTCTCAAATCAAAGTTAATGCGACTGTTCTGACTCCCGAAATAAAAGCTCCTCTGTGGCAAAGATCTACTTTAGTATCGCCAAATATAGCCTCTGCAAAAAGGTCGCTTTTTTCTTCTAGTGCCTCAATCCCCGAAGCCGATAATAACGTGCCTGTTATTGCCAGAGGGACTGAAATTAGACTCAATCTAAACAATATCGATAGTCGGCAACTATACACCGTTGTTTTCGGCACTGATTCCAACTGCAACATCTATGCTCTTTACACCCCCGCTCAATCTGCAAATATTGAAAACATTGTTCAGCTAGAAGAAATTGCGATCGCCCCTCAGGCTACATTAGCAATCCCTGCGGAGGATGATTCTTGGAAATGGAAAGTTTCTGAATCTCCTGGAATCAATACCCTCTATGTAATGCTTTCCGTTCGACCTTTTTCCGAAACCTTGAAAGCATTTGCCAGTCAGCAAAACTTCAAACTAGATCAACAGCAGGTACTTAATGTGACAAATTCTATTGCTGTAATCAAGGCTGTGATGCAGGATTTGCACAATACTAGTTCTATTGCTGCCGAACTTTTGCCAAACGAGGATGTCTACGCTTTGGATATGAATAGCTGGGCAACCCTCAAATTTGTTTATGAGGTGAGCAACACTCAACAGCTACCAGTTAATAGTTGATAGGCACTGTAAATGCAACCAGCCGATATTGTTATTTTATCTAATGGTCCTGGAGAAGTGGGAACGTGGGTACGTCCTGTTGTCAAGGCTTTAGGGAAAAAATTTAGCGATCGCGAGGTGAGAATTTCTGTTCTGCTGTCCCCCTGTCCCCACAGTACGGGCAAAGAGGCAGCGATCGCCTCTAGCTATGACGAAGTAGAGCGAGTTTTACCAGCTTCTAACTTTTTTGCTTTTTTGCTTTGGGGCAAAACCCCAGATAATTGGCACTGGCATCGTTGCGGGATGGTCGTCTTCTTGGGGGGCGATCAATTTTATACCGTGGCAATAAGCAAACGTTTAGGATATGCCAGCCTTATTTATGCCGAATGGGATGCACGCTGGTATCGTTTTGTCGATCGCTTTGCTGCCATGAATCAAAAGGCGGTCGAGCGAGTTCCCAAGTCTTACCAGTCCAAATTTTCGTTAGTAGGCGACTTAATGGCGGATGTTGCCCTAGAGGTCGAGTCTCCAGCAAGACAGGCTGAAACCCCTCTGATTGGCTTACTTGTCGGCTCAAAGCCAGCCAAACTCTCTCAGGGAGTACCCTTGTGTTTGGCGATCGCTGAAATAATTCAGCAGCACAATCCCCAAGTTCGATTTGTAATTCCTGTTGCACCCACCTTGAATTTAGCAACTTTGAGTAATTACGCCAGTTCGCAGCACAATCCGTATATCTCTGCTTTTGGTAACGTCACCGCCGAGATAGTTACCGCCAAACACGACGATCGGCTGATAACTTCTGGAGGCACAGAGATTGAGCTGGTGACTGAATTCCCTGCCTATCAAACTCTAGCCAAATGTCAGATCTGTTTGACTACCGTTGGTGCGAACACGGCAGAATTAACGGCTCTACGTGTACCGATGATTGTTTTACTACCAACCCAACAGCTTGAGGCGATGCGCTCTTGGGATGGACTTCCTGGGATTTTAGCCAATTTACCAGGGGTAGGAATCACCTTTGCCAAACTAATTAACTGGTTGGTTCTCAAACAGGGTCGTCTATTTGCCTGGCCAAATATTTGGGCGGGAACAGAAATCGTGCCAGAATTAGTTGGTAAACTAGAGCCAGAATCAGTCGCTCAACTGGTGTTGGACTACCTTACACACCCCCAAAAACTGCAGTCGATGCGCGATCGTCTAAGTGAGGTCAGAGGACAAACTGGCGCAGCGCAACAGATCGCAGATATAATAAGTCATGAAATAACCAAAACTTAATATTTCGTCTAAGTTAGCTTTGTTTTTAGCTATACTCAGCTATGTGGCTATGGGAGATGATTAACTACCTTTCCTTGTCAAAAATTATGCTTCAAGGTTATATTCAGGTTAATATTTGGTAAGAAACGTCTTAGCAAAAGGCGCGATCCTATAGCGACCAGATCTAGATGAATACAAATTCAACTGAGGTCGCTCTTAAAGACAGTTAAGCTAGCTGTTGCCTAGAGCAAATAAAATTCCCTTGCATTCTTTAGATATCCCAATCGGTTTAATCTCTAGCCTGTATTAAAACATTGGCTGTAAGCTGTTCTTATCTCCTTTGTTAGGACCTTATTGTTCCATCCCAAACAAGGCTAGGCTGAAAAGGCAAGACCAATAGCAAGTTGGATTGATAATTATTGAGTATGCGAAAACGACATACTTTAGAAGATGCTGGCGACGTTTTGATTATTGAGACTCTAGCGTCCCTAGACGCAGCCTAAAAGCAATGCCTTTAATGGTCGAGGACTTAAAATATAACTAAGAAAAAAAGAAAAATTAAATTTCTGATGACTCAATTGAGCGCAGAATTGCAGGTTTTGTAAGCAAGGTGAGAATTTCAGAAAATAGGAACAATTTATTGCTAATTTTGATTACTCACTGCCACAATTATTCAGTTTTACTGTTTTTAAACTGAGAACGTTCGAGCGAACCGTATTTCAGGAGAGTTAAGCAACAGAACTTAAGTTTTGTCAGAGACAAATGACCGAATAAGTAGCCAGAACGACCGAATAAAATTATCTGGCAGGATCATAAGCACCATATGGCTAGATATATGGGAGTTATTAGTTCCTCTCCAATTCGTAAGTTTTTTTGCTTTGAGAAACATCGAAATATAAACAATTAGCCATCTCTCAATCAATGGATTGTGTGGTTTTAAGACAGGCTTATAAATAATTAGCCATCAGAATTTTTGAGGAAAATTAATGCCAAAACAGATTATTATTGCCGAACAACATCACATAGCTGCTGTTTTCTGGGAAGAACAAATTCAAGAGTTGATTGTCGCAACGGGTCATCAACAGGTTAGCGACATTTATCTTGGTACAGTAGAAAACATCATTCCTGGTATTGATGCTGCCTTTGTTAATATTGGCAATAGCGAGCGCAACGGATTTATTCACGTTACAGATTTAGGACCATTGCGCCTCAAGAGAAGCGCCGCCGCCATTACCGAATTACTAGTTCCGCAACAAAAAGCTCTAGTTCAGGTAATGAAAGAGCCAACGGGGAATAAAGGACCGAGACTAACGGGCAACATTACTTTACCAGGACGTTATTTAGTCTTGATGCCCTACGGAAAAGGAGTCAAGCTATCCCGCCGAATTTCCAACGAAAATGAGCGTAGTCGTTTACGCGCCTTGGCAATTTTAATCAAGCCCCCTGGTATGGGCTTGCTAATTAGGACAGAAGCCGATGGTAAAGCCGAAGAAGCCATCATGGAAGACCTAGAGTTTCTACAAAAGCAGTGGGAAACAATTCAGTATCAGGCAAATCATGCCAAACCTCCAGCCTTACTCAATCGCGATGATGATTTTATTCAACGTGTTCTACGAGATACCTTCTCCTCTGAAGTCAATACCATCATGGTTGATTCTTCGTCAGGAGTTAAAAGGATCAAGCAGCAGCTAGCCAACTGGAGTAGCGGACGCTCACCCCAAGGGGTAGTTATCGAGCATCACCAAGAATCTCGCTCGATCCTCGACTATTACCGCGTTAGCGCTGCGATTAGAGAGGCATTGAAGCCCAGAGTCGATCTGCCTTCTGGGGGCTATATTATTATCGAGCCGACCGAAGCCTTGACCGTTATTGACGTTAACTCTGGCTCTTTTACTCGCTCGGCAACCGCGAGAGAAACAGTGCTATGGACCAACACTGAAGCTGCGACAGAAATTGCTCGCCAATTACGTCTGAGAAATATCGGCGGGGTGATTGTTGTCGATTTTATCGATATGGATTCTCACAGAGACAAAATCAAGCTGTTAGAACACTTCAACAATAGTCTCAAAGGAGATAAGGCTCGTCCACAAATTGCCCAATTATCCGAACTGGGCTTAGTCGAACTAACTCGTAAGCGCCAGGGCAAGAATGTCTATGAATTGTTTGGTCAAACTTGCCACACCTGTGGTGGTTTAGGTCAAATAGCTCATTTACCAGGAAAGCCAGAGGCAGAAGCAATTGAAACTGCGCCAATCTTGACTCCTGCTGCTATTCGCGAACCAGTCAACAGTATTCGCCCTGTAATTTCTGCACCGACAGAAAGAGTAGAAAAGATCACCATTTCTACTAAAAACTCGCCCAATCAAGAGCGAGAGGAAGAGCAGCCAGCAGATTTAATCAATCATCCCAACTATCAAGAACAGAATTCAGGCAACAACGGTCGTCGTCGCCGTCGCAGTCGTCGCAACGATCTATTGATTAAGGATGAACTGATGGATCGAGAAGCAAGATCCAACGACGAGGAATTGGATCGAACTTCAGAGAATAATGAGAATGAAGGAGAGCATAAATCCCGTTCTCAATCGAGATCCCCTCGTCGAGATGAGGCTGCTTTAGAAAAAGTCACGGTGGAAATGGATGAGCTAGAGCAAGAAATATACGCTCTCATGGGTGTTTCTCCCCTTGTCTATGCTGACAAAGCAGATATAGACCCCAAATCTGTTTTAGTTCTTGTCAAGCAGCCAGGAGAAGAACTAGTCGAACAAGTGGAGCCAGAAGCTATTAGCGAAGGCGAGGTAGAATCTTCAAAAAGCAATAAAAAGCTGAAAACTAGAGGTAGAAAGCCAAGGGTAAAGGTAGATGAAGAACCCGAAGCGATTGAACCTGAAGTAGAAGACCCCGAACCTCAAGCTGAAGCGATTGAACCTGAAGTAGAAGAACCCGAAGCTGAAGAACCTCAAGCTGAAGCAGAAGAAGTAGAATCTGAAACAGCCGAGCCAGATGTAAAAAATGGTCGTCGTCGTCGTCGTCGCCGTTCCTCTGCAGCTAAAGAAGCAAAGGTTTAAAAAGTAAAGCTGAATTAAGATTGAGTCTATTTCTTGACTCAAAAAGGAACCGAGCTAATTTGTGAAGAGATAATTCTCATCTCAATTCAGGAGATTAGAGTGGCTAGGGGAAAAGGTTAGTTTTTAGATTAATTTTCCCCGTCTGCTCTACTTTTGCATAGGTTTACTCTGGCAACATTCTTGTGATAAATTCTCCAAACCGATCGCAGCAGCTTAATGAGCTTAATAAACCAAAAAAGTTTCGATAATTCTTTGTTAGCAGAATTCACAGACAAAAACACCTCGATCGCAGGAGTCGATGAGGTAGGCAGGGGTGCATTGTTTGGCTCGGTAGTAGCAGCAGCAGTAGTATTACCTCTTGCAAAGCTACCCGATTTAATCGCCTTGGGAGTAAAAGACAGCAAAAAACTTTCTCCTCGTAAACGCCAAGAGTTGATTCGACCAATACAGAATCTGGTTTCAGCCTGGCACATCAGTTCGGTTAGCGTTGCTGAGATCGATCGCCTAAATATTTTGCAAGCTTCCTTGTTGGCAATGAACAGATGCGTATCGACCCTATCTGTCACTCCCGATATTTGTTTGGTGGATGGCAATAAGCTAATTCCCAACCTCGATCTCAGACAAAAAACAGTAGTAAAAGGAGATTTGCGATCGCCAGTAATCGCTGCTGCCAGTATTTTAGCTAAGGTATGGCGCGACGAACGGATAAGCGCTTTTGCCGAACAATATCCTTACTACGATTTAGCTCAGAACAAGGGCTATCCCACAGTTAAACATCGATTGGCAATTCAGAAATACGGCATTACTCCCGAACATCGTCGCTCTTTCAAACCCTGTCAAAATCGATTTGACCCCCAGAAATAGCTGTAACACCGTAGACAACTTTAATAATTATTAAGTTTTTTCAAGGAGATTATTGTAGAAAAGTAGAATACTACAATAATATTTGCTGTATTAATGTTGACTTCTATTTATAAAACCTTCTCTCAATGTTTGGGCATATTTGGCGTAATCTTGTTGGCTGCGCCTTCTGCATTAGCCGAACTATCTACCGAAGAAATTAACTCTATTGCCCGACAAACAACGGTTCTCGTTGCTCCAGGATTAACTCCAGACTTGATTAAAGAATTAGAGTCCAATCGCAATAACCCCCTAGCGAGCGATAGTGATGGGGATGGTGTCTGGAATCCAGGTTCGGGGGTAATCGTAGGCAAGCAACAAGATCGGTATTTTGTCTTAACGGTCACGCACAATTTCAAACAGAGACATTTGAAACAGAATATTCCTTACGGTATCCGTACTAGCGATGGACAGGTTCATGCGATCGCCGAGGTAGACGACGGTAGAGACTGTCCTCTCGAAGAAGAAATCACGAGCCAAAAACTAGTGCGATTTGGCTGCTATTCGATCGCCGTTCCAGGAAGGGTAGCAGGAACAGATTTAGCTGTAGTAAGTTTTCAAAGCGATGTAGCCTATCCTATTGCTTCTTTGGGAGATGTAAACAATCTCAATTTGGGAGATACGGTCTATGTTTCTGGCTGGCCAGATCCTGAGAAGGAAAAAGACACTGTAACAGGGGAATGTCGAGGTAGAGTCGCTCAACGCAAGCGTCGTTTGGCTTGGGGCCCAGTCACGAGAACAATTCAACCCCAAGAAGGTGAAAACGGCTACAGTCTTTTTTATGTAGACTCCACTCGTCCAGGTATGAGCGGAGGTCCTGTATTCGACCATAACGGTTTTGTAGTGGGGGTTCACGGACGAGGTTCGGCAGATAAGGGCAAGCTTGTCAGAGAATACTGCTCGGTCGAATCAGAACAACCCCGTCAATTTGAGTCGGAAGATTTGGAGAAAGTGGTTGCCGAAGCAGGAACTTATGAGCCGACTGTCTTGTACAGCCAATTTAGTAGCGGTCAAAATGCCGATAATTTCAAGTCTCTTTGGGATCGACTAGGAATCAAAGTGTTGTTTAATTCCCAGCCACCAGGAAAAACTTTTATTGAAGCTGCCAAAACTCCTTTGTTCGACACCAATTCTGCTAGCGGAGTTTTAGACCAGTCTCTCGATAGCGATCTCGTCGGTGCAGTAGATCTGAGCAGTCAAGAAGACGTAGTTAATGATGTCTACAAAAGTTTCTCGTTAAAAAGCATGATTCGAGACGAACCATCTTCAGGATGCAATTTTTTGCTGCTGGGGGATTCATGCGAATAATCTAATAATCTAAAGTGATTTAACTAGATAAATTATCTAATTGAGAGAAATAGCGGTGCAGCCTAGTGGCATTGATGCTTGCCTGTGATGCATTTGGCGATCTCTAAAATAGTTTCTCTCATTTTTTAATGCCAGAAAATAGAACCAACGTTTTGATTTTAATAATTCAAATATCTATTTCCTCAGATACCATTCTGCTATTAAGTTATTGCTGTTCGTAAGATCTATAATCACGGTCTTCTGGTTTACTCCTGCTTTTAAGATATTTAGGGGCATATTATAGCTATTTGTAGTAAATATATTGAATAATTGGCAAATGTGAATTAACCTATTAGTTTACATTGATGTATATTTATTATTGCTTAATATTTTGGCGTAGTAAGTACAGATATTTTTCTTATATCTTCTCGATATTGTCAATAGTTTCAATCTATTAAGTAGATGATATATCTTATATTATTCGATCTACACTTAGTTAGTTTTATATATGTGTTCTTAGGGTACTTAAATGATTTTAAAGTTAAATAGCAAATATCTATTGTCTGCATTTTTATGTTTATTATTCGCAACAGCAGCAAAAGCAGAGCCGAATAGCCAATCGTCAGGCATAAATAAAACAGAGACTAAATTCGATAAAGCTGGTTCGAGGCGGGAAAGGTCTGGGAAACCAGAGCGTTACAATAAAAGCTTATTTAATCGGGGCAGCAAAAAGTCAATAAATTTGTCTCAACTGCAACCATCTAATTTTGCGATCGCCCAAAAGCTACCGTTGTTTGAAACCCCTGCTAGGAAAAACTACAGCTTTCAGGCTATTTCTTTGCCCAGCACCATCGAACCAGCCTCAGTAGATCCAGTTTTTACAAATTCTTTGATGGATCGAACGATTAGTGCTGATAAGCATTTAGTCGGTCAAAACTTTACTCCTGCCAAAGATCTCGCTCAGTTCAATCGTGTCACCGATCTAAAAGATGTCAGTCCCCAAGATTGGGCTTATGAAGCGTTGCGATCGCTATCGGAGCGCTATAACTGTATTAACGGCTTTGCTGACGGGACTTTTCGCGGCAAAGAAACATTAACTCGCAATCAGTTTGCTGCGGGATTAAATTCTTGTTTACAACAGATTGAAAGTCTAATTACTGCCGAAGCAAAAGAAACCATTGCTCCAGAAGACTTACAAAAAGCACAAAGGTTGAGCCAAGAATTTGAGGCAGAGTTAGCCAGCCTCGCAGGAAGAGTTGATGAGCTTGAAACCCGTGTATCTCTAGTCGAAGAGACGCAATTTTCCACTACCACCAAATTTAATGGGGAGGCAATCTTCGCCATTAACGATGCTTTTGGTGGGAATCCGCCAGGGGGATGTAGCCTCCAGCCGAGCGGAATTGCCGACATTACTGGCGTGCCAGAGCGAGTAAACTGCGAAAATGCTGACGATCCAGACACCGAACTGACCTTTTCAAACTTAGTTCGTCTGGGATTAGAAACCTCTTTCACTGGCAAAGATCGTCTACGAACCTATATCACTAGCGGTAGCTTTGATAATTCGGGCTACGTTAATTCTGAGTCTTTAAACACCTACATGGCGACTTTTTCCCATCAGGCAGATTTAAACAACGATGTGATTATCGATCTGCTGGAATATCGCTTTCCCGTATTGAGTGACAAAGTAGTATTTACGGTTGTACCCTATGGTTTCAATCTCAGCAGCGTCCTAACTTCCAACTCACCCTACTTTGATACGGGTCGAGGATCGATTTCTCGCTTTACCGAGAAAAGCCCGATTTTTAACCTGGGCAATGTCTTAGATGCAGGTGCGGGCTTTGACTGGCTGATTAACGATGAAATTCGTTTCCAGGCAGCTTATGGTACGGCAGACAGTGGCGATGCTGATGGTGGATTTTTCGGTGCAGATCGTAGTTCTTTGGGAGTGCAATTGCTGTTGCAGCCGACAGAATCTATTGTTACGGGTCTGACCTTTGTTAATGCCTATACCAGCGATGGGCGTTTGGGTATGTTTTCAGGTTCGGTCAACGCCGAGTCTACTGGTTTATGGTCTGGTTCTGTACTGCCCGATCCTTTTATTGGTGTAGGTGAACCTCCTGCTCCTTTTATTACTAATGGAGCGATCGCTTTGGGTGATTTGCCTGCTAATACCAACGCAGTGGGAGCATCTTTGCAGTGGCGAATTACGGATAAGCTAACTTTTGGCACTTGGGGTGGATTAACTTTTACCGAATTTACCGACGAACTGCCCGAATATAATGTTCAAGTCCTTCAAAACCCAGATGGTTCTAATAATGTCCTGCCAGAGCCACAGCTAGGTGAATCGGCAGGGAAAAAGCCTTTTGGCAATACAGCAACCTATCTATTTTCTTTGAGCTTGTCCGATCCGTTTAATCGTGAAGGAGATTTAGCAGGCTTTATGTTTGGAATGCCACCTAAATTGGTCGATGCAGGTCCTAATACTCAAGGTGCATCAGTACCGTTTTTTGAAGTTTCTCGTCGTGGAGAAGATGCGGTCGAAGTTACCGATAATAATCCTCGCCTGAATTCAAATACAGAACTGGCGGATTGGTTTAAAGATAATTTAGGAAACAAAGACGAAGCTACTTCTCTGCACTTTGAGGTCTTTTATCGCTTCAAGGTCAGCGATAATATCTTTATCACTCCTGGCTTTTTTGCCGTCACTAACCCAGGTCATATCAAGGATAACGACACTCTCTACTTAGGAACGCTCAGAACAACCTTCTTGTTCTAGGATTGCTGCAGATTGAGTTAGTTCGACAGAAATAGTTTACAGCTCTAAGCTTTTCACGGAAGTAGCTTGTCTAATATTGCGATCGCAATTCAGGTTTGCTGCTTCCAAGCTGTTCATTTTACATATATTGCAAAACAGTACTCTTATTCTAACTTGAGATTACTGACAGCCTAACTGTCTTAATTTTTGAATTGCAGGAGAAAATCCTGGTCTGATCTTTTTCACCTGACTATAAGAGTTACAAGATTCAGTATAGTTTCCAGACATTTCTGAAATTGCCCCACGATTCATCCAAATAAACGGATCTTGGGGTTGAATTTCGAGCGCACGATCTAGTACGGATAGTGCCTCGTCTGTTTTACCCAAGGATGATAGGGCAATTCCCTGACCAGCCCAGGATTGATAATCATTCGGTTTAATCTTCAGTGCCTTTTTAAACGAGTCGATCGCTGCTTGATGCTGTTGATTTTGGCTCAGGGCAATTCCTCGATCGCGCCAGCCGTGATAGAAGTTAGGATTGATCTCTAAAGAACGGTCATAGGAGGCGATCGCTTCGGGCAGATCTTTCAAACCGTCTCGTAGCAAAGAGCCACGATTATGCCAAGAGATATATGATTTGGGCTGAACCTTGACGGCTCGATTAAACGCTGCCAGAGCCTCTGGATATTTTCGCAGAGCAAACAGAGCATTACCTTTACCCAGCCAGGTCAAATGGGAATTTTCATTGATAGAGACAGCCTGCTCGTAGATGCCCAAGGCTTCTTCATGGCGCTGTAGTTTACTCAGGACGTTAGCTTTATCCAGCAAGGCAGTTATATCTTGCGGATTTTGAGCAATCACACTGTTATAGGCTTCTAATGCTTCTTGATAGAGGCGGATAGATTCTTGAGGACGATTGAGATACTGTGAAACCAGCGCCTTATTCTGCCACAGCTTTGGATCTAGGGGGTCTATTTCTTGAGCTTGGTTAAAGGCTTCTAGCGCCTCATCAAACTTGCCCAAACCCATTAGAGCTATCCCCCGATCCGACAGTGCCTGGACGTTGTCGGGCTGGAGAGCGATCGCTTTATCTTGAGCTGCCAATGCCTCTGGATAAAGCTCTAGTTTGTATAGCGCCTTGCCTTTGCGATTCCAGACGTTAGAATTATCGGGCTGCATTCTCAAAGTCTTGTTATAGGCAGTAGTCGCTGCTTCAAAACGTTCGAGACGATATAAAACTTCTCCTCTTCCCTGCCAAGTTTCGATCAGTTCGGGTTCGATCCGATCTACACGATCGTAAGCAGCGATCGCAGCAGGATAGCGCTCTAGCTCATAAAAAGTCTGAGCCTTGCCCAACCAACCACAAATAGACTGAGAATTTAGCTCAATTGCTTGCTGATAGCTTTTGAGGGCTGCCTTTAAATCGTCATACAGAATCTTTTTGCCCCGATTGCAGTAGTATTGAGGGCGTACGATGGGATAGAAAAACTCGCCTATTCCTGCCAATAAAAACAGCCCCAAAGTTGCTCCTAGCAAATATTTTGGTTTGAAGCGCCAGCGTTTCTGCTTGGGGGCAATATCTGTAACCCGATCTAGGGTGTTAAAAGTTGAAGGGGCAGGATGAAGTCCGTTTTTGTTTGAGGCAACGGTAATAGAATCGGCAACTGTCTCAGGCTGAAGTTGAATCAGATTGAGAGCATCGATCGCCTCTTGTGCAGAAGAATAGCTTTCTAAAGCATCGATATCCATCATTCGTTCGATCGCTTCCCGCAGCTTAGGATCTATTTGACTACATTCTTTAGCTAAGAACGATTTTAAGGGTAAATGAGTGGGGATACGTTCTGGTTTTTTGCCCGTAATCGCCGCGATCGCGATCGCGCCCAAAGCATAGAGATCTTGACTAGGAGTTATCTTCGTAATCGGCTGTTTGGCAGGATAATATTCGTTGCTGCTAAAAAAGACGGTGATTACCCGATCTTCTGTCCCCGATTTGTCTGTAGCTCCTTCGGCTAAAGTAAAATCAACCAGTAAAAACTGACCCTCGCGATCGCATTCGATAATGTTTGATGGTCTGAGATTTTGATGTACAAAACCTAGTTGATGAATCGAAACAAGACTAGATAGTACGTCCTTTAATAATCTTAGTAAGTCCTCTTGGTTTAGCTTGCCATACTGCTCTAGCTGTTCCTCCAAACTCCTGCCTTTAATTAAGTCCCTAATTAAATAAAGAGAACCATCCTCTTCAAAACAGGCCAAAATTGATGGAACTCGCTCCTCACTCGCTAGCTTTTGCCAAATAAAGATTTCGTTCTCATAACGAGTTCTGATTTTCTGTTGTGATACTTTCTGATTTTCCTCTAACCTAAATTGCTTGACGACGCAACGGAAATCATCTGGCATAGTTGTATCCTTTGCCAGGTAAGATTCATACAAATCGTTTTTGCCCAGCTCTTTAATTAGCTGATATCTCCTACCAACTATAGGTTTATCATTCATAGTAAGAAAAATAATATTTAGGCATTTAAACGTGGCAGCAATATTCTCTTGGGTAAGTGCAAAATAAGAAGAAACTCAGATAATTAATTTAAAACTTTTCTTAATTTTTTGCTTTATATATTGGGTTTGCTTTATATATTCGGTCTTTAATTGATTTGATTCAGAACCGCAATCGGTAGACGACGCTATTTATACAACTATAATTTTTGTAATCTGATTTGCAATCGCCTGTGAGTTGTAACATAGTATGTAATTATAAACCAATCAAAAACTAATAAAATAGAGTTTTGATGCAGAAAATGTAAATAATGTATGTAGTAATAGCTTTTTAAGCGCGATACATTGATACTATCGAAGCATAAACGAGCTTTTAAATACCTATAAATGGAAATATGGTGTTTTTATAACCTAAAAGTTGAATATCGTAAAACTTATCCATATAATCACTAATTGCAACCTTTATTTTATTAATTTGTTTAAAATCATGTTATCTCCTCAATTTTTGAAAAAATTAACCTTAACAGCGCTGCTTGTTGCTAGCACTTCCAGTCTTGCCAAGGTTGTATCGGCCCAATCGCCTTTTTTCTACTATCCTTCTGCTAGCTTCTTTAGTCCTTCTGCGAGCTTCTTTCAATCCGAAGACAATCCAAGTTTGAGTACAGTCATAGAAGAAGATAAATTTGCGACTCTCAATGCTAATCTCCAAGCTACCAAATTGTCTGACGTTATTAATCAAGAGAAAAACCTAACGGTCTTAGCTCCAACAGAAGAAGCTTTCGCTGCCTTGTCTCCCGAATTACAAGAGAAACTGTCTCAGCCTGGAAATTTGGAAAAAGTTCTTAAATATCACCTAATTATGGGCGAGATTAGTGAAGATGACATTAAGCGTCGTGAAGTATCGACTTTATTAAAAGAAAATTCTGTCGCTATTGGTGGAGTCGAAGGAGAAAATAAGGAAGTTACCGCTATGTTCAACGATGCTACCGCCAGCGAACCTCTATTTGCTGAGAATGGTACGGTAATTCCCATTGATAAGGTTTTAATTCCATCTAGCTTGTAGCTCTGCTAGTTGCTAGTGCCAAATATGAGAAAAGCGATCGCGTTTCTGTGTATGGCGATCGCTTTGCGTTTAATTAAATATAGCTAGATCTCAATTAGGCGATCGCTAAAAGTAAAAATAATCTAAAATCCGAAATCGGAAGATAATTTAGATTGACTCTGTTTCGCTCTAGATTCGGTCATTGCCTCCTGAGATGTCCAGGCAACATAGTCTTCTACCAATTGAGTCATTAACTTCTGTTTGATTCTACCTAGAACGCTTTTCAACAGTTTATTGCCCGCCCGCTCCAAAAAAGGCTTGGGGGTAAACATCAATGCCGCAGGTAAATCTACCCCCACCTCGAGATCTGCCTGTCCCTGCAAAACCGTTTGCCCATTTTGCTCGTAAGGACACAAAACTCCCTTCAGCTTGAGAGTAAAGCGATCGTTAATATAGTCAATCCCCTTAATCTGACAGCCCAAAGACTTTATATAGACGCTACTGCCAGATCCAGACCAAACTTTAAGCTGTACAATTGGCTGAAAATGATACATCTCCATAAAATTAATTGGACGCATCTTCAGTTCATAAGAATCATCGGATAGCTGTTTGATTAACTGCGGTTCAGCGATCGTTTTGACTACCCTCTGTGGTTGGCGCAGATAGTGCTGGATCGGAGTTGCCTCATTCTCTACCGATATCTGAACTGATTCTGAGGCGCTAAAACTTACGTGCATTGCGTAAAACTACTAGAAGTTTTCAAATCTTATATTAATCTTAAGTTAAATTTCCGACATATTTTATTTGTACATGAATAAATGATACTTTCGTTATACTTTTATGTCCTTAAGTTTGAGTTTTTATGAAGCTATCCCTTGCTTATCTCGGTCCGACAGGAACTAATTCTGAAACTGCAGCTTTAGCATATGCTGACTGGCTCTCTAATCATCAGCAGATAGATACCACCTTAAACCCCTATCCCAGTATTGCCGTAGCGATGCAGTCTGTGATTGAAGGCAAGGTAGATCGTGCCGTAGTGCCGATTGAAAACTCGATCGAAGGTAGCGTCACGGTAGTTCTCGATGCTTTATGGCAGTCTACTAACCTTTACGTACAGCAAGAATTGACCATTCCTATCGCCCATGGACTATTATCCTATGCCCAATCCCTAGCAGAAGTAAAAACGGTCTATTCTCATCCCCAAGGATTAGCTCAGTGTCAAACATGGTTAGCCAAGCATCTTCCTCAAGCCCAGCTTGTGACTACCAAATCAACTACTGACGGCATCAAGTATCTTCAAAGCGATCGCGCAGCAGCAGCTGTATCTGCCCCTAGAGCAGCACAACTCTATCAAGTACCTCTATTACAGTCAGATATTAAAGATCGTCCCGATAACTGCACCCGTTTTTGGATTGTAAGTTCGGAAAACAGCGATCGCGGGACTCATCTGTCCCTCGCGTTTAGTTTGCCTCGTAATGCCCCTGGCGCTCTAGTCAATGCTTTGGGAATTTTTGCCCAGCGCAACATCAATCTGAGTAAAATAGAATCTCGTCCGACCAAACGCTCTCTTGGAGAATATGTTTTCTTTATCGATTTAGAAGGAAATTCTGGCGATCGACAAATAAAGGAAGCCCTGCAGGATTTGTCAGACTGTACAGAAGTTTTAAAAATCTTTGGCAACTACAGTCTTTTACCTATCTCAAGTTGAAGATCGCTGTTCTATTAACAACAGCTAATCGTCTAAGGCATCTTTTAGAGCCGTTCTAGCTGCAAGATGACCGCGAGTGGAGCTTAAGATTTCGTGTTCTCTTTGCAAGCGTTCTAGGGTATCCTGCATCTCTAACAAGATCTGCTGTTCTGAAGCTACGCCATATAAATTACTGGCAACCCAATAGGATAATTCGGTAGGAGAATTGGGTAAATCGTCGGGAAGCTCGATTTTTTGGCTAGTTAACTTAGCTGATAAATGAACGACATCTCTCAACAACGCCTCGACTTCGGTTGCCATCGGGCTTAAATCTTCCGTTGTCGGTTTATCTTCAACCCATTCAACTAAGCCCACACGATAGGGCTTTTCTCTCACATATTCCAAAACTCGAAATCTTTGCTGTCCAAAACTGAGCATTTCCATGCGATCGTCGGGCAGTCTTTGAAAATGGAGAATCTCGGCGCAGCAGCCATATTCGGCAATCTTTCCCGTGGCAGGATCGATCGACAATACCCCGAAACGACGATCGTGTTCTAGGATCGTATTCATCATGATCCGATAGCGATATTCAAAGATGTGAAGCGGTAAAGGGCGACTGGGAAATAAAACTACTTCTGGAAGCGGAAATAGAGGTAATTCTCTGACTGCGATTGATGAAGATGCCATCTAAAGTTTTTTACTCTAACTTTGTATCATTACTTACTCTTTACTTTAACGGATTTTAGATCGAGACGTATATACTCAACTATCTTCAACTTTAGATACAGCTAAATTTTTTCTACTCAAAGTCGATCTCCTAACATGGCAATCAATATTAAAAAACCCTCCAGAAACAAATCTAAAGGGCAGTAAGCAAATCAATAATTATTTAAAACTTTGTCATGAAAGCTCTATTTTTAAAGCTTGACTTCGATATCGACACCAGCAGGCAAATCCAGCTTCATCAATGCATCGATAGTTTTCGAAGATGGTTTATAAATATCAATAATACGTCGGTGGGTACGAGTCTCAAAATGTTCGCGAGAGTCTTTATCTACGTGAGGCGATCGCAAAACACAATAAATTTTTCTTTTAGTTGGTAGGGGAATAGGTCCTACCGCAGAGGCATTGGTACGATTTGCCGTATCGACTATTTTTTCGCAAGAGGTGTCTAGTAAACGTTGGTCAAAAGCTTTGAGGCGAATACGTATTTTTTGTTGCTGAATCGTTGCCATGTTAATTGTCGAGGTACAGGTAGGGGTTGTTTTTCATCGGTCAACAGAAAATATTGTCTGTCGTACCTTATTTTCTCATAGAAATTGCGGGAGAAAACAATACTAGCAACTTTTGCAAATAACTAATAAAGTTTACTCCCTTCGGATTTGATTGTTCGTTCTAAATAGGTTGTCCCAAGGACTACTTAATAATCTTCGAGACTACACCCGCACCAATAGTACGACCACCTTCACGAATTGCAAAACGCATTCCCTGCTCGATCGCAATTGGGTTGATTAGTTCTACATTCATTTTGATGCGATCGCCAGGCATTACCATTTCTACAGCGCTACCATCATCGGCAGTGTAGTCAGTGATAGTACCAGTTACGTCAGTTGTACGCACATAGAATTGAGGACGGTAGTTTTTGAAGAAAGGAGTGTGACGACCGCCTTCCTCTTTGGTCAAAACGTAAACCTCTCCTTCAAACTCAGTGTGAGGAGTAATTGAACCTGGTTTAGCCAAAACCATACCGCGTTCGATATCTTCTTTAGCAATACCGCGAAGTAATACGCCAACGTTGTCTCCCGCCATACCCTGATCCAAAGTTTTCTGGAACATTTCTACTCCAGTAACAGCAGCAGTACGAGTGTCTCTGATACCAATAATCGCGATAGTTTCGCCAACTTTAACGATACCGCGCTCGATACGACCAGTAGCTACAGTACCACGACCTGTAATTGAGAATACGTCTTCTACTGCCATCAAGAAAGGCTTGTCTACTTCACGTTCGGGAGTAGGAATATAAGTATCGACTTGCTCCATTAAAGCGTGAATTTTGTCAACCCAAGGATCGTCACCTTTTTGAGTAGTAGGATTAGCAGCTAAAGCTTCCACTGCTTTTAGTGCAGAACCAGAAACGATAGGAATATCGTCACCAGGGAAATCATACTCACTCAACAGTTCGCGAATTTCTAATTCAACTAGTTCGAGTAGTTCTTCGTCATCTACCTGATCTTCTTTGTTCATGAAGACCACTAGACTGGGAACACCAACCTGTTTTGCTAATAGAATATGTTCGCGGGTTTGAGGCATAGGGCCATCAGCAGCAGACACTACCAAAATACCGCCATCCATTTGGGCAGCACCAGTAATCATGTTTTTGACATAATCGGCGTGTCCAGGACAGTCTACGTGAGCATAGTGACGTTTCTCAGTCTCATACTCAACGTGAGCGGTGTTGATAGTAATACCACGTGCTTTTTCTTCAGGAGCAGCATCAATATCTTCGTAGTTTCTAGCTTTAGCACCGCCAACAGCAGACAAAGCCAAAGTGATTGCTGCCGTTAAGGTAGTTTTACCGTGATCTACATGACCTACAGTACCGATGTTAGCGTGTTCTTTATTACGTTCAAACTTTGCGCGTGCCATTAATTTATTTTTTCCTTATTTAAACAAAAGTAGTTCCTTTATTTCTGGCGATAATCGCCTCAGCTTCATTGCGAGGAACGTCGCTGTATTCGCTGAACTCCATCGAGAAGATTCCTCGTCCCTGGGTTTTAGAACGAATATCGGTAGCATAGCCAAACATCTTTGCCAAAGGTACTTGAGCATCGACTGTGGCTATACCACTGTCGGAGTTCATCCCTTCAATGTTGCCTCGACGAGAATTCAAGTCGCCGATCGCGTCTCCCAAATATTCTTCGGGAACCTCAACTTCAACCTTCATCATTGGTTCTAACACTACAGGGGCAGCTTTCATTACTGCATCCCGTACCGCCATTGAACCCGCTACCTTGAAAGCCATCTCGTTCGAGTCTACATCGTGGTAAGAACCATCTATCAGAGTAACTCTGATATCTATCAAAGGATATCCTGACAAGATACCAGATTCGCAGGTTTGTTTCACCCCCTGCTCGATCGGCGGGATGAATTCTTTGGGAATTGTGCCACCAACAATTTTGGAAACAAATTCAAAGCCAGATCCTGCCGTCGCTGGCTCGACTTCTAATACGGCGTGACCATATTGACCTTTGCCTCCGCTTTGCTTGATGTATTTGCCCTCTCCCCGACCGCTTTGGCGAATCGTTTCTCGATAGGCTACCTGGGGTGTCCCGACGGTAGCTTCAACGTTGAACTCTCTCAACATACGATCCACTAGAATCTCTAAGTGAAGTTCGCCCATGCCGGCAATCACCGTTTGATTGGTTTCGGGATTGGTACTGACGCGAAAGGTGGGATCTTCATCCGAAAGTGTCTGTAGAGCTTTTGACAGTTTTTCTACATCGCTTTTGGTTTGAGGTTCGACCGCCACAGAAATCACTGGTTCTGGAACATACAGAGACTCTAAAATAATTGGTTGCTTATCATCGCACAGAGTGTCACCTGTGGCAGCTACCTTCAGACCGACAATTGCGCCAAGATCTCCTGCTCGAAGCTCATCAACTTCTATGCGATCGTTAGATTTTAGCACCACCAGACGGGAAATTCGCTCCTTCTTCTGCTTGGTAGAGTTGTAAACGTAAGTTCCTTTGGGCAGAACTCCTGAATATACCCTGACAAAAGTCAATCGTCCAAATTTGTCGCTAGCAATTTTGAAAGCTAGGGCAGAAAAAGGTTCGTCATCATCAGAATGTCTGACAGCTTCCTTCCCGTCAGGCAATAGCCCCGAAATTGGCGGAACTTCTGGAGGAGCGGGTAGGTAATCTATTACTGCATCAAGTAAATCCTGTACGCCCTTGTTTTTAAAAGCCGAACCGCACAGCATAGGCATGAGCGAGCCATCTATTGTCCCTTTGCGGATTGCCGCTTTAATTTCAGCCTCGCTAAATTCCTCTTCCATCAGAAACTTTTCTAATAGAGCTTCATCGGTTTCGGCGATCGATTCAATTAATTTGGCTCTATATTCTTCAGCCTGAGCCTGGAGAGATTCAGGAATATCGATTTCCTCAATTTCTTTACCCAAATCGTCCTGGTAGACGATCGCTTTCATCCTTACAAGGTCGATAATGCCCGAAAATTCTGCTTCATTCCCAACAGGAATTTGAATTGGCACGGCATTTGCTTTGAGACGTTCTTTAATCTGCTCGTAAACCTTGAAAAAGTTTGCTCCAGTACGATCCATCTTGTTGACAAACGCTATCCTTGGCACATTGTACCGATTTGCCTGTCGCCAAACAGTTTCCGATTGGGGTTGAACACCACCAACAGAACAAAAAACCGCAATTACACCATCCAATACTCGCATCGAGCGTTCGACTTCAATCGTAAAGTCAACGTGTCCTGGAGTATCGATGATATTAATTTTATAGTCTTTCCAACTGGTCGTAATTGCAGCAGCAGTTATGGTGATTCCTCTCTCCTGCTCTTGCTGCATCCAATCCATAGTGGCAGCACCATCATGAACCTCGCCCATTTTGTAGGCGATGCCCGTGTAGAAAAGAATTCGCTCTGTTGTTGTCGTTTTGCCCGCATCTATGTGAGCTGCAATACCTATATTTCGTACTCGCTCAAGAGGGATGCTACGTCCCACAAATACCTCCTTGCATCTTGCAGGATGAAATAGCTAAATATTTATACTTATTTAGCACCGTTTATAATTCTATACTTTTATCAAATAATTAAGGTAGCAGTCTTATGTATTGCTGCCCAAATTTTATCTTTGCCGTCTACTATATTTGCTTTTTGCCGATTATTTTGCTTTGTACTAGCCGATTAGAGTTTTAAATTATTGTCGAACTAGAGGTTAGTTTCAAGACTGCTGATGAAGTAAGGATTTGACTCTCAAAACATCAGCAGTTGAGTCTAGCCGACAACGACCAAGCTAAATCCTAATAGCGATAGTGGGCAAACGCTTTATTCGCTTCTGCCATACGATGAGTTTCATCTCTTTTCTTCATTGCTCCGCCAGTTTCGTTAGCAGCATCCATGATTTCGCTAGCTAGTTTAGTAGCCATCGTGCGACCACCACGCGATCTCGCAAACTGAATTAGCCAACGTAGGGCGAGGGTTGTTCCTCTTCCCTGTCTAACTTCCATTGGCACCTGATAAGTAGCACCACCAACTCGGCGTGCCTTAACTTCCACCAAAGGAGTTAAATTCTTAATTGCTTGTTCGAACACCTCAATAGGAGCATTTCCCGTTCTTTCGCCGATCATTTCCATTGCATCGTAAATAATGCGAGCAGCTAGAGAGTGTTTGCCACTACGCATGATTCTTCTGATTGTCATGCTCAGTAGGCGACTATTGTAGACGGGATCGGGAGGAACAATGCGTTTTTTATTACTAGAACGACGAGACATCTTTTTATTACTTTAAGTTAGGGGATATATAAATACGATTAATCATTTCTATCTGCAGCTTCCTTTCAAGAAAACTATCCAGAGAAATAACTTTCTAAAGCCAGAATTTTCTGACAACGGAAACTAATCGAGATTAGCTTCATCAATTTAAGCTCTGAAATTGCTAAAGAGCTACTGGCTTTACCTTTTGCTGTCTGAAGTTCTCATCATCGGCTTGCTGTCTAAAACACCATATTTCTAAACTGCAACTCTTAAAATATGAATGTACCCTAGCGCTATGCCTTCAGAAGTTTCGGGTTTGCCTGCGCTTATTTTGACTTAGGCTTTTTAGTACCGTATTTGGAGCGACTTTGCGCTCTATCTTTGACTCCAGTTGTGTCCAAAGTACCGCGAACAATGTGATACCTAACTCCAGGAAGATCTTTAACACGACCTCCGCGAATGAGAACTACCGAGTGTTCCTGCAAATTATGCCCGATACCAGGAATGTAAGCCGTAACTTCAAATCCAGAAGTTAAACGAACCCTTGCTACTTTTCTCAAAGCAGAATTAGGCTTTTTGGGCGTAGTTGTATAAACTCTAGTACATACTCCCCGACGCTGAGGACATTCTTTAAGAGCGGGAGATTTAGTTTTCTTATTCGATTTCGATCTTTCGCTACGGATGAGTTGCTGAATAGTTGGCATGAGTTACCGATTAGTGAATTATGAGTCCCCTGAGTTGCTTAATGTCAAAAAAGATATAGCACGGGTATCAGACAATTTTTGATTATAGATTAATTTCTAACCATGCGTCAATTCAATCCTCGGCAACGATCGGTCTATAGCCCCTGTTCTCTACATTAAGATTCGTGACGATCTCGATGATTTTGTCGATTGATAAAAGAGATGCCACAGCCACAAACTTTTTGATGCTGAGGATTGTGGAAACGGAAGCCTCCTCCCATTAGATCCTCGGCATAGTCTAATTTTAGATCTTGAACATATTTCCAGGACTGTTCGTCAACAACCAAATTGATGCCGTTAGCTTCAAGTAGGCGATCGCTTTTTTCAACCTGAAAGTCCTCATCTTCAAAGAGCAATTCATAAAAAAAATCCAGACATCCTCCCGACTTTACAGCTAGTCGCAGGCAAATATCTGGCGTTTCGTGACTCAGTTTGAGACGCTTAATTTCGGCTACTGCCGTAGAACTAATATCAACCATTAAAAGCCTGTCTTACTTAGATATCTCTTCGATTAACTATGCTACAGCAAAAGCTAATTAATGCGATCGCTTATAGTTTAAGAAAGATATTGTAATTCAGGCTTTAGATAAAAGTGGACGGTAGAACACTAGAGTGTAATCTACTGACGAGCGTAATCATCACTGAAGCGGATAATATCATCTTCACCTAAATACTGACCGTTTTGAACCTCAATTAAAACAAGATTGATTACGCCAGGATTTTCTAGTCGGTGGGTAGTACACTGGGGAACATAGGTAGATTGATTACTTCCCAAAATCATTTCCTCGTCGCCACAGGTAACTTTGGCTGTACCAGAAACAACAATCCAGTGTTCGCTACGGTGATGGTGCATCTGTAAACTTAGGCGATGACCGGGGTTTACTTCAATACGCTTGATTTTATAGCCCGAACCTTCTTCTAGAGTCGTAAAAGAACCCCAAGGACGAATTTCGGTAGCAGCTACCCCAGATGGAACGACAGAAGCCAACTTTGCTTCCGTTTTGATGGAACTTGATTTAGTTTTTGTAGATTGAGACATAATTGCTTGACTTAGTAACGACAAATATTATGTGAACTTAATTTAACTTATATATTTGGCTTGCGCTCTTACTCTATTGGTGAAGAGTCAACTTATCCAAAAGATAACAAACAATTGTATGAAAATTGAATAGCAGATCTTTGTAGTTCTTCGATCTACACACAATCTTCACATAGGTATACCAGAAACCGCCACAGAGACAGTCTAGTTTGAAGTTCGATTAAAGTTATGTTCTCTACAAACATTATTTTTCATAGCGTCTCGGTCCACAAAAATTGCCGGAATTAATTTTAAAACTGCAGCAGTTGATATCCAACTGTAGCGAACTGGGCTTTTTATTGGATCTTAGTTCCGCTACAATAATATGCTATGAAATCGAGACATGAGCTTTCAGTATTTATACAGGTTATTCGAGCTAAAATTTGTGCAGCGAGAGAATTTAGACTGGCTCAATATTGGTTTTAGGCAACATTTCGATACTAATCGTAGATCTAAAATAAATAGCAAAACATTACTGTATATTTTTATACCGATATTTTGTCACCCTCATTAATAGTGTGGAGACAAGATCTATAATGTCCGAAAATTTTCCACGGTCTTGATTCAGCCGACTAAAAAGGAATTTTTAACAGCACTCATTCTTCAAAGGGTTATCTTCAAACAATTTATTACATCTGTATGAGCGAGCAAGAAATGAAACTTTCAAATAATGTTAATAATAGATCGCAGCAAAATTCATCTACCAAACCTTTTCAGGGTCAACGATGGCTAGTAGAGGAGAGAGACGCTTGCGGAGTAGGTTTTATTGCGTATCAAGATGGTCGTCAGAGTAATAAAATTGTGAGAGAAGCCCTGAAAGCTTTAGGGTGTATGGAACATCGCGGTGGATGTAGTGCAGATCGCGATTCGGGAGACGGCGCAGGCATCATGACTGCCTTACCAGATAAAGTATTTGCCAACTGGTTTGCCCAGCATGACATATCTCAGCCAGCAGCTGAAGCTTGGGGAGTGGGCATGGTCTTTCTACCCCAGGATCGAGAGCAGATTAAAGAATTAAAGCAGTACATTGCCAAAGTTGTTGAGGCTCAAGGTTTGAACCTCTTAGGTTGGCGAGAAGTGCCAGTTAATCCAGATGTCTTGGGTCAGCAGGCGAGAGACAACCAACCCCATATCGAGCAAATTGTAGTTAGCTCTAAAGAGGGTCTGACGGGAGACGATCTAGAAAGAAAGCTGTATATCGCGCGATCGCAAGTAGGCAAAAAGCTGGCAGATGACTTTTATATCTGCTCTTTCTCCTGCCGTACGATTGTCTATAAAGGAATGGTGCGCTCCGTAATTTTGGGAGACTTTTATCAGGATTTGGTTAATCCAGATTTTGAAAGTACTTTTGCGGTCTATCATCGTCGTTTTAGCACCAACACTATGCCTAAATGGCCCTTCGCGCAGCCAATGCGAATTTTAGGTCATAACGGCGAAATCAATACCCTGCTAGGCAATATCAACTGGATGACCAATAGAGAGAAAGAATTGGTATCCGAAAAGGGGGCAACCTTACCTGGTTGGACTCAAGAGGAGCTGAGGTCCCTAACTCCAATTGTCAATAACGCTAATAGCGATTCCTACAATTTAGACAGCGCCATGGAGCTGCTGGTGCGGACAGGTCGCAGCATTACCGAATCGGCAATGATTCTCGTACCAGAAGCGTATCAAAATCAGCCTTCGCTAAAAGAGTATCCCGAAATCGTTGACTTTTATGAATATCATAGCGGGCAGCAAGAGCCTTGGGATGGTCCAGCCCTACTGGTGTTTAGCGATGGCAAGACTGTCGGTGCAGCTTTAGATCGCAATGGTTTGCGACCCGCACGCTACACAATTACCAAAGATGGTTATGTAGTGGTGGGTTCGGAAACGGGAGTGGTGAATATTCCCGATGAGGAAGTTGTTGAGAAAGGTCGCTTAGGACCAGGGCAAACTATCGTCGTCGATTTAAAAACGAAGGAAGTATTGCGTAACTGGGAGGTCAAACAAAGGGTAGCAAAAGCCAATCCTTATGGAGAATGGATCGAACAGCATCGTCAAACTATTTCATCCCAAAAATTTGGCAAGGAAAATCTTTTGAGTGTTGAAGAATTGTTGAGTAATCAGACTGCTTTTGGCTACACTGCCGAAGATTTGGAGTTGATTATTCAGTCGATGGCGATCAATGGCAAAGAGCCAACTTTCTGTATGGGTGATGACATCCCCTTGGCAGTGCTGTCCGACAAACCCAGACTGCTCTATGACTATTTTAAACAAAGATTTGCTCAGGTAACAAATCCTGCGATCGATCCCCTCCGAGAAAGCTTAGTCATGTCCCTGTCGATGCAGCTTGGGGCAAAAGGCAACATTCTCAATCTCAAAGCCGAAGACGCAAAACTGCTCAAGCTAGAATCTCCCGTTATCAACGACGAAGAGTTAGCGGGCATCAACTCTTCTGACTTTCAAACAGAGACTTTATCTACCCTGTACAAAATTTCTACAGGACCTAACGGATTAAAAGATGCGGTAGCCGAACTCTGTGCGACAGCCACGGCAAGAGTTAAAGAAGGCGTTGAAATTCTGGTTCTCAGCGATCGCGCTGGAGCGCAAAATATTGGTACAAAATATAGCTATATTCCTCCTTTATTAGCAGTAGGAGCGGTTCATCATCATTTAATCCGCCAGGGATTGCGTCTGCGAACTTCTTTGGTTGTAGATACGGCACAGTGCTGGAGTACCCATCATTTCGCCTGTCTGATTGGTTACGGCGCATCGGCAGTTTGCCCTTACTTAACCTTCGAGAGCGTTCGCCAGTGGTGGAACAACCCCAAGACGCAAAAGCTAATGGCAAATGAGCGTATTGAGGCAGTTTCTCTCGATAAAGCGCAGCAGAACTATCGCAAGTCGATTGAAGCTGGTTTACTCAAGATTTTGTCGAAGATGGGCATCTCTTTACTGTCTTCCTATCATGGAGCGCAGATATTTGAGGCATTAGGTTTAGGAGTAGATTTAGTCGATCTGGCTTTTGCTGGTACTACCTCCCGTATGAATGGCTTGACCGTTGCTGAACTAGCCCAGGAAGTAATTGCTTTCCATCGAAAAGCCTTTCCCGAACTTCAGGGCAAGAAGCTAGAAAACTACGGCTTTGTTAAATACAAAAAAGGTGGTGAGTATCACATGAACTCCCCTGAAATGTCTAAAGCACTGCATAAAGCGGTAGGGAGTAAAGAATACGATCACTATGAGCTTTACAAACAGCATCTCCACGGTAGACCAGCAACAGCACTGAGAGATTTGTTAGATTTCAAGAGCGATCGCGAATCGATTTCTGTAGAGGAAGTTGAATCAGTAGAAAGTATCTTTACTCGCTTTTGTACTGGCGGAATGTCATTAGGCTCGTTGTCTCGTGAAGCGCATGAAACCTTAGCTGTGGCAATGAACCGTATTGGCGGGAAGTCCAACTCTGGGGAAGGTGGAGAGGACAGCATTCGTTTCAAAGTTTTGGATGATGTGGCAGAAGACGGTAAATCGCCAACATTACCTCACTTAAACGGTTTGAAAAATGGCGATACGGCAAGTTCGGCAATCAAACAGGTAGCATCAGGACGCTTTGGGGTAACGCCAGAGTATCTAATGAGCGCCAAGCAGATTGAAATCAAGCTAGCGCAAGGTGCAAAACCAGGAGAGGGGGGACAGCTACCAGGAAAGAAAGTTAGTCCCTATATCGCTACTCTACGACGCTCTAAACCTGGAGTTACTCTGATCTCGCCTCCACCCCACCACGATATTTATTCGATTGAAGATCTGGCTCAGCTGATCTTCGATCTGCACCAAATAAACCCTCAGGCAAAAGTATCGGTCAAGCTAGTAGCAGAAATCGGCATCGGTACGATCGCAGCAGGGGTAGCAAAAGCTAACGCCGACGTGATTCAAATTTCTGGTCATGACGGCGGTACGGGTGCATCGCCTTTAAGTTCGATCAAACACGCTGGCGTATCTTGGGAATTAGGACTGACAGAGGTACACCGAGTCCTATTACAGAATCAGCTGCGAGATCGCGTCTTACTTCGTGCAGACGGCGGTTTAAAAACTGGCTGGGACGTAATTATGGCTGCTCTGATGGGAGCAGAAGAATACGGTTTTGGTTCGATCGCTATGATTGCCGAAGGCTGTATTATGGCTCGTGTATGTCATATGAATACCTGTCCCGTGGGAGTTGCAACCCAGCAGCAGCATCTACGAGATCGCTTCAAAGGCATTCCTGAGAATGTAGTTAATTTCTTCTTCTTCGTTGCCGAAGAAGTGCGACAACTTTTGGCAAAACTAGGCTACCGCAGTCTCAATGAAATTATTGGACGAGCAGACTTGCTAAGACAAAGTTCAGACGTGCATATTGCTAAAACTCAAGGTTTAGACCTTAACTGCTTAATCGACCTTCCTAACGTTAAAGACGATCGTAGCTGGTTAGATCACGGCGACGTTCACACCAACGAAAACGTATTGGACGATGAAATACTTGCCGATGACGCGATTCAAAGTGCGATCGCCAGTCAGGGAACTGTGATTAAAGATTGGAAGATTATCAATACCGATCGCAGCGTCGGTGGGCGAATTTCGGGGACGATTGCTTCTGAGTATGGCAATAGCGGTTTTGCAGGGGAGATTACTCTTGTTTTCAAAGGTTCTGCGGGTCAAAGCTTTGGTGCATTTAACCTGCCTGGAATGAAGATGATTATCTCTGGGGAAGCCAACGATTATGTCGGCAAAGGAATGCACGGTGGCGAAATTATTATTGCCCCCAGCAGCAAATCTAACTATGATGCAGGCAAAAACGTAATTATTGGTAACACCTGCCTCTATGGTGCTACTGGTGGCGTACTTTACGCCAATGGACGAGCGGGAGAAAGATTTGCCGTCCGTAACTCCCTAGCAAAAGCCGTAATTGAAGGCGCAGGGGATCACTGTTGTGAATACATGACAGGCGGATTAGTCGTCGTCTTGGGCGAAGTTGGTCGTAACGTCGGTGCGGGTATGACGGGCGGTTTAGGCTACTTCCTCGATGAAAATAATACCTTCCCCGATAAGGTCAATCCTGAAATTGTCAAGATCCAAAGAGTCGAATCTGAAGCTGGAGCAAAACAGCTAAAAGAGGCGATCGAACAGCATATCGCTAGGACGGGTAGTGCCAAGGGTAAAGCTATTCTGCAAGATTGGGATAACTACCTCGGTCAATTCTGGCAGGTAGTACCACCTTCAGAAGCAAATAGCCCTGAAGCAGGTGCAACAGAGTCTAAAACTCTTACTTCTGTTTAATATCTAGTTTGTTTTGATTGAGGCGATCGCTTTTTTTATAATCCACATACATCAAAAAAGCGATCGGTAAAATTACAAAATGGATTTATATGAGACATTTGAGCAGATAAAAAAAAGACCGGGAATGTTTCTCGGTCATGTTTCGATTAAAAACTTTTTTATGTTTTATCACGGCTATTCTTTTGCCAGAAGAGATTTAAAGATAACAGCAACAGAACAAGAATCAGAATTTTACGGCTTTCAAGAATGGATTCAGAAAAAACATAATGTTATACCATTCATGGGCTGGCATAATTTTGCTCAACTCTAAAGACGATAAAGCTGCATTTTAGAAGTTCTTCGATCTGCTTGAAGAGTATAGACAATCTTTAGACAAATAAAGCATCAGCTAATAAATCTCACTACAAGTATCAAATCAATTAATAAAATTGCTTCTGAGTCAGAAACGTATATACAGTAGTATTAATTTTAATACAGCCGAACTTAGTATGAATCAAGATATAAAAGATCGGGCAACAGGTTGTCTATTAAGAGCATTGTGTGGAGATGCTGCGGGAGCAACTCTAGAATTTTTAGACCACGATCCGATTGAAAGAGAAGTAGCATGGGCAATGGATATGCCTGGTGGGGGAGAGTTAGAGGTCGCACCAGGACAGATAACTGATGATGGTGAATTAACTCTATGTTTGGCACAAAGTTTAACTACATCTACCAGCTTTAATTTAGAGAATACTGCTCGTAGCTATTATAAGTGAATTGAATCACGTCCTTTTGATATTGGTTTTACTACTTCTTATTCTTTAGGTGCGCCTAGAAATCAAGACATGACCGAGCGGAGCTATGCTAATGTGATGACTAAAGAAGCTGCCAAATTGTGTATAACTTCCAAAGCCAATGGCAGCTTAATGCGTATTACACCGTTAGGTATTTGGGGTCACGATTTAGCAGCAGAACAGATAGCTAACTTTGCTGTTCGAGATACTTCCTTATCTCATCCTAACTATAGCTGTGGTTATGCAGTAGCTTGTTATAGTATCGCTGTGGCAACTCTCATCAATACAGGCGATTATCTCAAAGCATTTAGTAACGTTCGTAGTTGGCTAGATAATCAGGCAAATTTAACAAAAGATCCCGAACAATATAAATCTTGGGCTGAAGTCAGTAGTTGGTTATACGATGCAGTGGATAATGCCGATATTCCTTACTTTCCTCAAGCGGGCTTTATTAAAGTCGCTTTTACTCATGCTTTTCGTCATCTATTATTAGGTTCAGATTATGAAAGTGCGATCGCCGAAACTTTGAGAGGTGGAGGCGATACTGATACTAATGCCTGTATCGTCGGCGGATTAATCGGTGCCGTAGCTGGAGAGAAGCAAATACCTGAAGCGATGAGGAACGCTGTTTTAAACTGCGATACCAGAAAAGGAAAACATCCTCGTCCTAGTTTTCTTCATCCTCAACAAGTACCCTTATTAATTGAGTCTTTGCTAACAAAGAAGTGAAGATCATTGCTTCTTGTCTGTTTCTCAGCTTGAGATGTGAAAAGCGCGAACAAATATTGTTGACGATTGCCAATAGAAACCAAACTCTCAATTTTTGCGATCTCTATATTTCATTAACCGAATCTCCCTGTCCCCAAAAGCCTTGATATTTGATTACTTCAATATCACCTAAAACTTTCGTTTGACACGCTAGACGGCGATTTTGTTCCAAAGAATGAGGAGGAAGCGATCGCCGAGTCTTATCTTTCCAGTTGACTGGAGATACTTCTCCAATTACTTCAACTGCACAAGTTCCACAGCTACCAATGCCCCGACAGTTGATAATTTTTGAGCCACCGTTGTGAAGATTGATGTCATGAGCCAGTAAAACTTTGCGTAAGTTTGCACCAATTTCGCAGGTAAAGGTTTTTGATTGTACAGTGACGTTAGGCATAGCGATCGAGCTTAAACAATAAAAAAATTGTCTTTAAGTTACTTAAAGGCTTTCTATTCTATATAGTTTTGCACTGGTTGACCCGATGACGCAAAAATTAGCAATCCAGGTTTACGACACTACTCTCAGAGACGGCTCTCAGGGCGAAGGAATTTCTCTATCTTTAGATGACAAGCTTAAAATCGCGCGACAGCTCGATCGCATGGGAGTTCCCTTTATCGAAGGGGGTTGGCCTGGGGCAAATCCCAAGGATGTACAGTTTTTCTGGCGATTAAAAGAAGAACCCCTCGTAAACTCGGAAATAGTTGCTTTTTGTTCTACCCGTCGCCCCAATGTAAAGGTGGCAGAAGATAAAATGCTGCAGGCAATTTTGGCAGCAGGTACGCACTGGGTTACTATTTTTGGTAAGTCTTGGGATCTCCACGTTACAGAAACTCTCAAAACTAGTCTCGAAGAAAATTTGGCGATGATCCGCGAGACGATTGAATATCTACGCAGTCAGGGCAGAAAGGTTATATACGATGCCGAACATTGGTTTGACGGCTATAAGCGCAACCCAGGGTATGCAATCTTGACTCTCAGAACAGCTTTAGATGCGGGGGCAGAATGGTTGGCTTTGTGTGATACCAACGGCGGAACTTTACCCCACGAAGTTACGCAAATTGTCACGGAGATCGTGGAGGAGATTCCAGAAATTGCAGGCAAGTTGGGGATTCATACCCATAATGACGCGGGAACGGCAGTAGCAAATGCGATCGCGGCGGTGATGTCTGGGGCAACGATGATCCAGGGAACGATCAATGGCTATGGGGAAAGGTGCGGTAATGCCAACCTTTGTACTCTAATTCCCAACCTTCAGCTAAAGCTAGGCTATCAATGTCTAGGGCAGCAGGAATTGGGCAATCTCAGTCCCTCAAGCCGTTTGATTAGCGAGATTGTGAATTTAGCACCTGATGACCACGCTCCTTTTGTGGGGCGATCGGCATTTGCTCATAAGGCAGGAGTCCACGTCTCGGCAGTGGAGAAAAATCCTCTAACCTACGAACATATTCAGCCAGAATTAATTGGTAATCAGCGTCGGATCGTTATTTCCGATCAGTCAGGCTTGAGCAACGTCCTACACTACGCAGCTAAATTTGGGATTAATCTGAGCAAACAGGATGTTACCTGTCGTCAAATTCTCGATCGCCTCAAAACTTTGGAAAACGAAGGCTATCAGTTTGAGGCAGCAGAAGCCAGCTTTGAATTATTGATGCGCTCTATTCTTACCCCTGGAAAAGAATTATTTTTGCTTAAGGGTTTCCAGGTTCACTGCAATATTCACCAAGAAATTGATAATCCTGCCAGCAAGGCTTTGGCAACAATTAAGGTGGAAGTAGACGGCGAGAATTTACTAGAGGTGGCAGAGGGAAATGGTCCAGTAGCAGCTTTAGACAGCGCTCTACGTAAGGCTTTGATAAAATTTTATCCTCAGATTGCCGAATTCTATCTTGCCGATTATAAAGTCCGTATTCTCGATGGTGGTGCGGGAACGGCAGCGAAAACTCGCGTCTTAGTAGAGTTTAGTAACGGAGTAAAACGGTGGACAACCGTGGGCGTATCTGCCAATATTTTAGACGCTTCTTACCAAGCAGTTGTTGAAGGCATGGAGTATGGTTTACTATTGCAAACTGCCAACGAAAACAAAGCAGGTATTGTTAAACAAAGGACGTAACGACAAATATTTATGACCACCCTCCCCCCCACGACCAAAAGTAGACTACAAAAAATCCCCTTGACTAACGTAGTTTGGGAAGGAGATCGCCGTCCTTTAGGCAGCATGGCATCGCATTTAGATGGGGTACAGAGTCTCGAAGACAACTGTATTATCTGGGTTGATGGCTCAGAAGGAGCAGTAAGGGCAATGGATGTGGTTGCTAACGAGATGGGGATGGAGGCTGTTGTCAGAACTCTGCTACGGGCGATCGAATCTCCCCACCACCCCACTCAACCCTCCCGCCCTCAAAAAATTGTGGTGCGCGATCGCGAAATTCAGTTTTTTCTGCGGGGGGTATTGCAAGATCTAGATATCAGCGTTGAGTATAAGCCTCAGCTGCCTTTGATCGATCGGCTGTTTGAGGGCTTTGCTTTAATAGATGAAGAGCAGCCCAGCCCTTTACCTGAAGTTTATGAAGAGGTAATCGATCGGGTTGCCAGTCAAATTTGGTCAGATGCTCCCTGGGAACTGTTAGCAGATAGCGATATTTTGCAAATCGAATTAAAAGACTGCGAGATAGAGCGAGTTTATGTCTGTGTGATGGGAATGATGTCTGCGGAATATGGCGTGTTGATCTATCGCTCTTTAGATTCTCTCAAGCAGTTTCGGGCAGCAGCTTTAAGCGATCGCAAATCAGCAGCAGAATTAGAAAAAGCTTTTTTGGCTCAAGACTGCTGGTTTCTCAATTATGAAGAGCCTGAAACAGAAGCCGAGGTTGAGACTGCAGATCGATCTGTAATGGAAGCTTTTTTTGGCAGTCTGCATCCTTTTGAAGGCATGCGTCATTTTCTCGATGAGGCTGAAACTAGAATTGTTTACACGACTCTAGAATCTCTACAGCGTTTTTGCGATCGCCAACGTAGCGTCATCGAACAAGAACCAATTGCAAAGGTAACGAAATCTTACCGAATTACGCTGCCAGTAGCAAAAGAGGTCATTGGTACCAAAGTCTCTACCCTGCCCGAATTATCCACAGAGCTGTTAGAAATGGGAGCGGGCGATCGTTTGGAGTCCGATCGAAACACCGATCTGCCAATTCAAGAAGATTTAATTCCCGATGGGGCATTGGTTAGTCTCGCCAGCATTCCTAGAGAATTGGTTAAGCAACTCCAGCATCAGTCAAAAACCTACTGTCAGTCGGCAAAAATAGTTGCTACCAGTGAGTTGCCGACAATTTTTATTCAGACAAGCAGACCCAAAGCCAACCGCATAATTACCAGAATTAGAGAAGCGGGAGGATTGAAAGCAGTTTGTTTTAATCCCGGTCACGATCCTTTTAACGATGAGGTTTCCGATCTAGGTATGCTGCAAACCAAAGATGACGAACTATACATTTTTGCTGAATACTCTCAGGATGCGCCACAGCAGGCTAAAGCTTTAGAAAAATGGCATCAGCGCTGTCAGAAAACTAACGGCTACTGTGGATTAGTAATTGCTATGGGAGCAACAGGAACAAATCGAGGCAACCCTAAGGCAAAAGACATGTTGGCTCTGTTTGAAGTAAAGTCTATTAACGGTGCAGAGTTGGGAATGGGAGTATTAAAGTTAATGCCCAATTTTGACTTCTAAGCTACAAATGCGTCATCGAGTAATTTTATTAGTTGTTATCTCCCGTTACTTTTCCATCTTTATATTTAGCGGTAAAAATTTAATTTTGAAGATGCTGCAGGAGATATAAAACATTAGGTTTAATATTCTAAATGCAATCTCTTGCATGACAAATAATCCGAGCAAATAAATTTATTTTTAAGATTTCGTTTCTACCTAATATCAAATAATTAATGCTTTTAAAAAATATCAATCTTTAAATATGATAATTGCCGATTCATTAACATTTCAGACACAAAATTAAAATTTAAGACAAAAAAACGATCGCTTTTAAAAGCGATCGTTAAAATAATTATAATAACTACATCTAACTAGCTGTTTTCAAGAGATTGTAGCTGCAGATCTACTCCATTAATATATGCTTCATCATCCATCATTTCAGAACTAAGAATACCATTCTCAACTCCCATCATCACTAACTTTTCAGCAGTAAGTTCTCCAGTAGTATAAGCACTAAATAGTTCGTCAAAGCCAGGAATTCCCTGCTCTTCATACTGTCCCTGATAGGCAGAATTAACAAACTCAAATGCATCTGTTTCTGCAGAACTACTAGAATTTTCTTCTACGTTCTGCTGAACATCTTCAGTGCGAGTCTGGGCTTCATCCTCCGCCTCTTCTTCAAGACCTTCTAAACTCTCACCTGTCTCTAATGACTCTTCTATTTCTACGCTCTGTTGAACATCTTCAGTACGAGTTTGGGCTTCATCCTCAGCTTCTTCTTCAAAATCTTCGGGACTTTCTTCTGTTTCTAATGGTTCTTCTACTTCTTGCTGCAACTCTTCTGTACGAGTTTCAGTCACGGGACTTTCTTCGGCTTTTTCTGCTTTAACTGCGGGAACGGCAATCGCTGCTGAAAATAATATTAATAAGCTACTTATAATGAGTTTGTTCATAATTGAATGTCTTTCTATATTTTTGAATGATTAGTCTTTAGCTATTTTTTAATATTAGATACTCTTTATCATCTGCCAAAAGATGTATGTATCAGAAATACATATATGCACTTTAATTGTTTTAAGATCGATTAACTTGATATGCGAGTAAGATTGAAAAAATCTCAGTTTATTTTCATCAAAATCTAATCTATATTTGATTAAATTGCTTTCCATCTATATTTAATAAGTATTTTTTTAGATTGAATTTAAATGACCTTGTCGGCTTTTGGACTTCTAATCGTATCAATATTGGCTAATTTAGCAGTCCAGTTTTTTCTGAAACTAGGAGCAGATAATCTTGGTAAAGTTAATTTGATCGGCTTTATAGAGTACTCCAGAGCTTTTGCGACTACCCCTGAGTTATTAGCAGGAATTGCATTTTCTCTTATTAGTGCGATCGCTTATTTTTTTTACTCTTACCAATCAATACATCGGTCTGGGTTTGATTGTAACTGGCGTAATTTTAGTAAGTTCTAAATAAGTTTCGCGCCATAATAGCGATCGCATATTGTCAAAGAATTATTTGGTAGACAAAGCAATGGCATATTTCAAACTTAATTTAAAGTGGCTATTCTGCTTTTTCTGTGGATTTGCTTTAGTTTTGTTAGCCCGATACGCAGAATTAGAAAAGGTCATCACCCCTCTATTGCAGTGGATTGATTCGTTGGGAACTTTAGGCGCGATCGCTTTTGTCGCCATTTATATCGTTGCCACTTCGATCTGTATTCCTGGTTCGATGATGGCTTTGGCTGGTGGCGCACTGTTCGGCAAACTAATCGGCTCGTTCTTGGTTTACATTAGCGGACTCTTGGGTGCTTATACTGCCTTTTGGTTAGGTAGATCTCTATTGCGCGATTGGATACAAAACCGACTGCAGAAAAATATTTATCTAAAAGCCGTAAATAAGATTGTCGCTGATGAAGGCTGGAAAATTGCCTGCTTGCTGCATCTCTCGCCAATAATCCCCTTCAACATGCTTAATTATGCTCTCGGCACTTCTAGAATTTCTCAGAAAAATTTTGTTTTCGCGACGGCTATCGGTATTTTACCAGGGGTAATACTTTATACGTTTTTAGGCTCGACCATCAGCGATTTAACGATGGTGATAACGGGAATGTCCGACGGCGCAGATAAACAGCTTCAGTGGATTGTTTCGGCAATTGGTATCGTCGCCACACTAGGTTTGACGGTGTATTTGGCACGAATAGCTCAAAGAAAAATAGAAAAGTCACAACCTTAACTTAAGAGGACGATTTTAATGTCTAGAAAAACAACTGGACGAGTATGTTCGATCCTGGCAATGATTATCTTCGCTGCTTCCAATTCAATTTCTAGTAAATTGGCAGATATTGGCATGCAAAATCTTGTAGATGGAAGAAATCCAATTTCCTTTTGTAACATACTGTTTGTAGGCAATTTATGTGCCTTGATAGCTCTATCTATATTTTATGGTCGTCATTGGAATCCTCAATCTCTAAACCGTCTGAGTTTATCAAGCTGGCTAATTTTGATTGGTGCAGCTATTTTGGTTGGTACCGCCGCACCTGCCTTAACTTTTTATGCTCTGGAAAAGACATCCGCGACTAACGTAATTTTGGTAAGTCGAATTCAATCACCATTTACCCTTGCTCTCTTTGCATTGGCTGGGGACAAAAAAACTAACTGGTGGATCTTCACAGGAGAGATAGTTGCAGCCCTGGGAATTATTAGCATGTTGGTGCTACAAACTCCTGAAGAAAATTTTGCCAGCGTTATGGGATGGAAGATAGATACGGGAGAATTGCTAGCAATCGCTGGGGCGATCGCTCTATCTTTAGGAAAAGTTATTCGAGGTACAAAGCTGAGTAAAATTCCTTTGGGTGTATGGGCTATTTTTCGCACGGCAATAGGAACCATAGTTTTTGCCGTCATAGTCATCGAGCTATTTGACATCAGTCATTTTACCGATGTGTTCGGTTCTATAGTGTGGAAGTGGGTTTCTCTTTACGGAATAATTATTGTAGCGACAGGGCAAATACTCTGGTTCAAAGGATTAAACAGAGTAGAGTTTCAGGCTATCTCCTACGCAGGATATATAGTTCCTCTGGCAGGTATTGCGATCGCCTATTTCATTTTAGGAGAAGTGCCTACGGCTGCCCAGTATGTCGGCATTTTCCCGATTTTAATTGGCGCTATTTTAAATCAGATTGGAGTCTCAAAATCACCTCCCGACAAATCTAACGATAAATTCGATATCGAACGTTTGATTCAATTTCAGGGAATTTAGTACTTCTGGCAGGAATACATATTTCAAGCTAGTTTTCAGAGACGTATAATGTCCAGATTTTGCTTAGAAAAACCGATCGATTCACATCGAAGTATGTTAATCTAATTAAGTTGATGAGACATTGGAACGTATTTGCGTTGCAAGTCTTGTTTTGCTACGGGATGTAGCGCAGCTTGGTAGCGCGCCTGCTTTGGGAGCAGGATGTCGCAGGTTCAAATCCTGTCATCCCGATTTCGATCGAGACATTAGTCGAAATGTAGAGAAGAGTGCTTTTTTCGAGCATTGCTGCCCTGTTTTCGATTTTCAGCGCTATTAGACTTGAATTTATTGAATAAGCGGTTGAGAATGCGATCGCCAGCAGTTTGAATCAATTCAAATTTGATAACAGCAGCAAAACAGGAATTCACTAGTAAAATTACTTGTTTTATCTTTATTTATAAAAAATATCTGTAGCCAGTTCTGTCTGCAAGTATTCTTGTCATTCGCGATAAGAAGTAAATATCAGTAAATATTTAAATATATCTCGATTAGCCTAATAAGCAGCCTTATCTAAAGCTATATATCCATATTTATCGGTAGCGTCAAGATCTGCACTTTTTTCTAATAGTATTTCTACAATTTCCATATTTTTTTGTATTGCAGCAATCATTAGAGCTATAAAGCCACTGAGACTACAACTATCAATATCTGCATTCGAGTCAATTAAAGTTTTGACCGAATTAGTATATTTTTTGGCTCTCCTGATAGCACTACATAGAGGAGAAAATTCTTCACCGTAATTAGAATTTGCGCTAGCTTGAAGCAGCAATTTGACTATCTTATGATTACCCTTTCTCGCTGCTAATCCTCAAGGCGTATCCTCAAAGTATGTCGAGTCAGATAAATTTGCACCAGCATCAACTAAAATTCTGACAATATTTACACGTTAAAAGCCGATCTCCAACATCAGTGGAATCCAATCATCCTTCGTTACGTCATATGCGTTGACGTTAAAGCTTTTGGAAACTAGCTGTTGAAGCTCTTTGATAAGTTGCTAGAATAAACTGCATCCAATCTTGTCCTATTTGTTTCGGATGTATTATCCATCTATGCTTGAGCCAGATAAACGATCTATACTTGTACACTATCTTTTATACTTCGCTGTTTTTTCGCCTCATTTACAGGATCTAGCTTGACAATCGAAATATGGCGAAGTGTAAACTTCTGAGTTAGAGTTGGCTCGCTTATTTCGATCCAAAATAATAATTGTCCACTAGTAAATATTGCGATCGCAAATTAACGGTAGTATATATGCCTATAGATTGCCAAATTAGCTAATCTATCTATAAGCAAGTAAAAAGTAGCAGCTTAGAAATATTCATTTATTTTCTTTAACCTATTGCCAAACCTTAGATACCATTGGTTTACAGGTCTAAAAAAAATTGAGAGAGGCAGAATAGTTGCATTAGTTACCAGTTAATTCACAGTTTTATACACAAAATAGAACAACCAGGAATAAGTAACAAATATTGTAAATGAGGCAGACACCTATGATTAAATCATCGATCCGTTGGAGTATCACTTTAGCCGTTGCGGGAGCGACTTTCTTGAGCTGGAGCGCCGTCGAAAATCTCATTGCGATCGCCTTACCAGAAGCAGAAGTTCTAGAAAAACTCGACCCAGTTCCAGTCTTTACGATCGCTGATGAACAGGGTGCGCCATTAGTAGCTTCAGGTGAAGATGAAGCAAAAGTAGCGGGAGTCTTTATTTCTCAGGGTGATGCTAATGAATTTGTTAATCAGCTAAAAACTGAAAATCCCGAACTAGCGGAAAAAGTAAAGGTCGTGCCAGTATCTTTGGGCGAAGTTTACAAGCTAGCAGGTTCGGCTGAAGGTGAAGAAAATGCCCTCAACTTTGCTTACGTTCCTCAAGAAGAAGCGGTGACTTCTGCTAAAACTATTGGTGAAGCCAACGAACAGCCCTATCAAGGAGGCGTACCTCTATTTGTGGCTAGAGGCGGAGAAGGCAAAGGATATTTGACCTTTGAAAGAAACTCTCAGCAAGTAATTCCCTTCTTCTTTGATAAAGCCCAGCTAGAAGAAATGGTAGCTAGATTTAAAGAGCAAGAACCAGAGGTAGCAGCCAACGTTGATATTGAAGTTCATCCTCTCGAAGGAGTAATTGAGACTCTAGAAACAGGTTCGGACGAAATTCTCGAAAAAATTGTCTTAGTTCCTTCTGCCGAATCAATTGAATTCTTACAAAATGTAACCGTTCCTCCTGCAGGAGAAGGCGGAGCCATACCAACTCCCGCTCCAGAGGCAACTCCCGAAGCTGCTCCCGCAGAATAATTGCCGATTATTTCTGGTAAAGATCTATATAGCTGGTATCGTCAAGCAAAACAAGCAGCGATCGCCAGCGATATCGATCCAAATGAGGTTGAGTGGTTACTACAAACGATTACTGAGTTAGACAGTCTGTCTTTACGTTTGGGTACGTTTCAACAACTGGCGCAGATTGCCAGTCAAAAATCTCTGTCAGAGTTGGTCAAGCTCTGGCAACAGCGTCTTCAAGAGCGTCTACCCGTGCAATATCTGGTAGAAACAGTCTTTTGGAGGCGTTTTCAATTAAAAGTAACTCCCGCAGTCTTGATTCCCCGTCCAGAAACGGAGTTAATCATCGACATCGCCTTAGACAACAATTTGATTTCAGATATCGATCTTCATTGGGTCGATCTTGGTACGGGCAGTGGCGCGATCGCTTTAGGATTAGCCGATGTTTTTCCCCAGGCTACTATTCATGCGGTAGATCTAAGCGAAGACGCTTTAAAGATTGCCAGAGCCAATGCCAGCAGCTTACAGTTAGAGAATATTCGTTTTTATCAGGGTAGCTGGTGGAGTCCTTTGGACATGTTGCGAGGCAGAGTAGCAGGTATGGTGTCTAATCCTCCCTATATACCGTCAGTAGAAATACGGCAGCTACAGCTAGAAGTAGCCTTACACGAACCTCGTTTGGCTTTAGACGGTGGTGATGACGGTTTGGATGATATTCGTTCTTTAATCGAGACTGCCCCTATTTATTTAGTTTCAGGTGGCATGTGGCTGATCGAACTTATGATCGGTCAAGCAGATATAGTGGTAGAGCTTCTAAAACAGCAGGGAGAATATAACAACATAAAAGTATTTGCCGATCTTGCTGGGGTCGATCGCTTTGTTTTGGCATATAAATGTTAATCAGTAATCTCAACATGGTGCAGGTTTCCGAGGCGGAGTTAATTGAAAAAGCGATCGCAGGTAAAGTCGTCAGTTTCCCGACGGATACCGTTCCCGCTTTGGCAGTCAAGCCAGAATTAGGCGAGTCGATCTATCAGTTAAAACAGCGATCGTCAGATAAGCCTCTGATTTTGTTGGGTGGCTCGATTAGCGATTTGCTTCCTTACGTTAAATACAGCAATGCCGAACTAAGCATTTGGCAAGACTTAATGCGACAACACTTACCTGGCGCACTTACTTTAGTCCTTCCCGCTTCAGACAAAGTACCTTTAGCAATTAACAACACCGATGCTAATACCGTCGGCATTAGAATTCCTCACTGCTCTGCTGCTTTAAAGATACTCAAACGAACTGGAGCTTTAGCAACGAGTAGCGCCAATATTTCGGGACAGGACACTCTTGTAACAATGGCAGCGATCGAGCGAGCTTTTCCTTCTGTGGCAATTTTAGAGACTCTAGATTCATATCCTGGTAGCGGACTTCCATCAACGGTAGTTGCCTGGCAAAAACAGGAGTGGAAAATTATTCGTCAGGGAAGCATCACAATTTAGTTTTGAGCAGTATGGTTAATTAATTTTAAAATGCTGTGTTACGCTGGGTGCGAATTAGTTAGAGATTACTCCGCGCACAAAGGCGGTGCTTACACACCTGACCGTTGGTAAAGCTAGACATCAATGACTACAATGGGAGCAGTTGTTAAATAATATTGGTTTCTGGCGATTAATAGCAGTTTTTAGCAAGCTTTGCTTTAAAATTTATCTTTTAGGATTATGAGCGAAATTGACGAGCTAAAAGAAGAACTTAAACAGGCGCAGCTTGCTTATCAAATGGCAGCCCAAATGAGTCAATTTAAGGCAGGGTTTTTGGCTAGAACTTCCCATGAATTGCGATCGCCTCTCAGCAGCATGATTGGGTTGCATCAGTTGATTTTGTCAGATCTTTGCGAAAGTCCTGAAGAACAAAAAGAATTTATTGCTCAAGCCTATCATTCAGCCTTGAAGTTGATGAAGCTGATCGATGAAATTGTTGCTGTTTCAAAAACGGAGTATGGCACTAATAGCCTACATCTAGAATCTTTAAGTCTGGATAAGATATTTACCGAGATCGATCGCCTGACTCATCTCCAGGCTGCCAACCGCAATCTCAAACTAAAGATTGAGAAACCCGATCCCCAAATTTGTGTTCTTGCCGATCGCTCTCGCTTGATTCAGCTAATTTTTAATTTGATTGATAGCGGAATTTCTTTGATGAAGACAGGATCGATCGGACTGTCAACCAAAGAAGTAACGGCAAACAGCGTCAAAATTGAAATTGTTTTGGAGTGTCCTGCTGCACTCTGGCAAGACTCTAATCCTCCAGAACTAGATTTTCAGACTCAAGATTTGGCATCAATTAAAGAGCTGTTACAAGAAATTAGTTTGTCTGCCAACATGAAACTGCTAATGTCAAAAACGCTTTTGGAAACAATGGGTGGCAGCTTAGAATTTGCGAACCTAGAACAAGAAAATAATTCTCAGCCTTTAAGTAGAATTATCTTGACCTGTAAAAGAGAAGCATAAACAACATGCTTTTATAAAAGCAAAATTGCCAGCAACTTCGAATTACCGACAATTTATCTTGAGATTCTGCTGAATACTTGAATACAGAGCTATTTTTTGATAATCCTGAATCTTTTCTCTAAACAAATAGTTAACACTGGGGATTGCTTTCTTGAGAACATTCTTGTTCCCAACATCTTCGAAACAGGGTGATTTGATAGAGATACCAAAAGTGTCTCATGTTCCAAACGGAATATTGATGACCTAGCTGTTGATTAATATATTGCCAAATCAAAAGAGTCGTTAGTTTTATTTTTCTATTCATCGACCGAGATCCTTAATTAATAATTAAAAGTTATTTTTAAGCTGCGAGCTAACCAAGTTTCGACTATGCTCAAGCGACTTGCGAAATTGCCTTCTATTATTAATTTGCCCAATTGAATCAAATTCCCCTTGCTCGGAAATGCCTAAAATCAAACTGGGGATCGATAGGTATTAAGTGTTCTTACGACTTGTCAAATCAGTAATAATCTGTATAGTTAAGCTAGACTTCGAGTAATATCGAGGGTAATACGACCGCTAAAATCAGGAATCGGGGCTGCTGGTTTTGATAGCTTCACTCGAACCTGATTTACTTTTTCTAGGCTGAGAATGCGATCGGCGATCGCATTAACTAGCTTTTCTACCAAGTCAAACCTTGCCGTAGTGATTTGTTCTTTGACAATGGCGATCGCTTCTCGATAGTCTAAGGTATCGGCAATATCATCACTTTGTCCTGCTTTGGTCAAGTCTACCCAGAGAGTTAGATCGACCTCAAACCACTGTCCTAATACTCTTTCTTCGGGCAGATAGCCGACATATCCATAGGCGCGAATGCCACTAACTTGAATTGAATCCATTTTTTGATTACTGATTTCTTTCCTGTCTTGTTTAGATTATCTTGCTGAATGTGTGCGAAATTTTAGATATTCACCCACTCTAAAATCTAGCTTGATTATTTCCTCGAAAGCTTGGGAAATATTAATTACTATTTGACTTAATTTGGATTGTTAGATGATATCTTAAGTGTTTTCAGACACGCTTATATTCTCAATTTCAACTGGAGAATATTTAGGCTTTTATATTCTTAATGAGGAATGTTGATGTCAGTCCAGCCCATACCCACAGGATATCATTCAGTTACGCCTTATTTAATCGTACCCAATGCCGAATCCGCGATGGAGTTTTATCTTCAAGCTTTTGGCGCGAAGGAAAACATGCGTTTAATGATGCCAGATGACACAATTGGGCATGCCGAAATTAAGATAGGCAATTCTATCATTATGCTTAGTAATGCTAATCCAGAACGGGGATTTAAAGCGCCCGAAGATTATGGAGGTTCGCCAATAAGTGTTTTTCTTTATGTCGAGGATGTAGACGCTTTTACCGCTAAAGCTTTATCTGCAGGAGCAATTGAAAAACAAGCACCAACAAACATGTTCTGGGGCGACCGACTGTCAAAGATAGACGATCCATTTGGCTACAGTTGGACGATTGCCACTCATGTTGAAGACGTTAGCTTGGAAGAGTCTCAAAAACGTTTATATGCGGAGTATTCCTAACAAGAAATATTTTTTGCTTTAACTGTTAGCTATTTTCTAACAAATCCTGATGGGTGAAAGGTTTCGCATCTTCTCCCGTGTAGGTTGCAGCAAGATGACCGTTACCAGTCACCTTATATTTATAGGTAACTAAACCTTCTAAACCCACTGGGCCGCGGGGAGGCATTTGTTGAGTGCTGATTCCAACTTCTGCACCAAAGCCATAGCGAAAACCGTCCGCAAAGCGAGTAGAACAGTTGTGATAGACTCCTGCAGCGTCGACTCGATCTTGAAACATCTCTGCCGTATGTCGATCTTCTGTAACGATCGCATCGGTATGTTTCGATCCATACTGATTGATGTGAGAGATCGCGCTTTCTGTTGAATCAACTATTTTAACTGCCAGAATCAAATCGCTATATTCTGTCTGCCAGTCGTGTTCTTGGGTAGCCTTAGCGCTGATAATATCTCTAGTGGCTTCGTCACCACGTAACTCAACTCCCTTAGCGATTAAAGCCTGGGCAAGCTGAGGTAAAAACTTCTCGGCAATATCTCGATGTACCAACAGAGTCTCGATCGCATTACAGGCAGAAGGATAATGGGTTTTGGCATCAACAGCAATTGCGATCGCCTTGTTTAAGTCGGCTGCTTCGTCTAAGTAAAGATGGCAAATACCGTCTGCATGACCCAATACGGGTATCCGAGTATTATCCTGAACGTAGCGGACAAAAGAATTAGAGCCTCTGGGAATAATCAGGTTTACATAGCGATCCAATCCTAAAAGTTCTTTTATCTCTTCTCTGGTGGTTAGTAGCTGCACCGCAGCAGCATCGACTTTGGTAGACTCTAGCGCCCGCGTAATAATCTTAGTTAGTACCTGACAAGAATTAATCGCTTCTCTACCACCTTTGAGAATCACCCCATTACCAGATTTAATTGCCAAGCTGGTAATCTGAATCAAAGCTTCGGGACGAGCCTCAAAAATAATGCCCAACACTCCCAAAGGACAGGTTACTCGCTTTAAAGTTAATCCTGCATCCAGTTCTCGGTGAATCTGACTTATGCCGATTGGATCTGCCAATTTCGCGACATCTCGTACACCTGCGATCGCACTCTGTAGCTTAGATTCTCCTAGCTTTAAGCGAGAATATAGAGCAGGGGCAATACTATCTGCTTCTGCTGTTTCTAGATCCGTCTCGTTGGCTGCCATAATCTCAGGAATTGCTGTTTCCAAAGCCTGCGCCACTGCTTCTAGGGCAAAATTGCGTTCCTCTGTAGATAAGACCGCTAGTTTTAGTGCTGCTGCACGAGTATTTTGGGCGAGTTCAGTTAGAGAAAATTCTGTCTGAGCAACCATGAATTTGACGCATCTATAATATTGAGCTGACATTAATTTTAGCCGATCGGGCAAACTCCCATAATAAATTTTCTAGAATCAAAATTAGACTCAATATCTTGAATTTAATCGAATCGACCGAATAACAATTAAATAGCGATCGCGGTTACTTCGATTCTGATAAAGTTCGTTGATTTAAAGCTTGAACGGGTCGAGCATTAGTACCGATCGTCTCTAAGAAATTTGCTATTTGCGATCGCGATATCTCTACGGGTTGTTTTAATACGAGCCAGGTAACAATTTCCGAACAGGGAGGCGTAGTTAACGAACCTTGATAGCGATAATAAAGCTTACTATTTTCTGGCAATAGCTGGAGAGCATTAATAGTCAGATCTGATATACGCTCTGTTTGGCTATCGGACTGGGCTAGCTGCTGCCAGATAGAATCTAGAGCCTGGTTGATTTTGCCTTCGGACATTAATACTGCCAGGACTACTAAATCTCCCGTATCTCGATGCCGATGAACAAAGTGAGCTTCCATATCTGCTGCTTGACCAGACATCCAATGTTCGCTGGGCTGATGGAAATGAAACTGTAGCAGTTCGTATTCTCGGTCGTCCAAAGTTATACTGCTGCCAGATTGATAATCAACGCGGATCGTGCGACCGTTATTAACAATTTTTAGTGGTGTGTCTTGATAATTAAAGTCTAACTTGCCGACATCGAGACTAAACCCCGAACCCTCAATATTAATTGGTGATTGAGCTTGACCCGCACCACAAGTCTGAAACTCTGGATCTAGCTCGCTCCAAAAGTCAGTTCCCGTTTCTCCCTGATAGCTCCAGCTACCAGCTAAAACCTTGCCCGTCTTAAAACAGTTGAAAGCGATCGCTTCTGCTGCTAAAAATTTAATTAAATCTCTGCGCTTCATTAGTTTCTATTGCTCACATCGAAAACTTGTCTTTAATTGCGATTGGTTACGAGCAAACGGCAAAATAGTTAGGAAGTATTATTTTATAGCATTGAGAATAGCGTAATTTATCTTTTTTCTTTCTGTTTATAGAATTACGGCAATGAAGACTCAGACAACGATATGATTGTCTCTGACCAAAACAATTTCGTAACCTTAGAAGAGTATTTTTAGCTCAAAACAGAAAACGACACTAAGCATGAATATACAAACGGAGAAGTCTATAACATGGCAGGCGCTACAGATACTTATGTAACAATTGCGGGAAATACCTTTATGCCGATGTTGACCTATCTTTGAGATTCTGGCTGTCGAGCCTTTGTTGCGGATATGGAGATCGAAATTGCAGCTAAAAATCTATTTTTACATCTAAATGTAATAGTAATTTATAAAATCAAAGATAGAGAGAACAGTACTTTTAAACAGTTTTATCGTTTAATTATTGAAGTACTGTCAGATTCTACAGAAGCATTCGATCGTGAGAATGAATTTGCCGATTATGCATTGTTACCTAGTCTGCAAGAATACGCTCTAATAAACATTGAAAGGGCTAGAATCAAATGTTTTCATCTTACCTATAAGGGCTATTACTGCTGTAATTTCATGAATTGAATGCTGACGAAATTGAGTTGACCAGTGTAGACTTTATTGGCAAAATAGCAGCGGTTTATAAAGTTGAGTTTTCTTAAGGAAGAAATAATAGAACAGAACAGCCGAGCTAATACTGTCTTGCATGTAAACATTCAACTAAATCCTAATTCTTTTTGCTATTAACTAGCTTCAAAAGTTCTGCCTTTTCATGTTCTAACTGCTGTACGGTGCTTTGCAAGGTTTCAATTACTCCATACATCTCCATCGGATCGAAAATACGCAGCATACTGGTTTGAGTAATAATTCCCAACCCTTTTCCCCAATTCCACGATACTACTAGCCGACGTACGTGACGACGCTGCATTTCTTGATTGGCTGCTAACAATGAATCTTCGGGACTCATGAGGCACAATGGACTACTCATTGCCTCTTCAGCTGTTAAGCTGTCTAATCTTGCCTGTAAAGACTGAAACTGCAAAATGTCTCGTTCGGTAATAATTCCGACAGGAATTAAAATATTATCTTCCTTATCCGCTTCCGTAATCACAATACAGCTTACTCGATTGCTTGCCATCAACTGAGCTATTTCCAAAACTGTATCTGTCGTTGGTGCATGGATAATATTTTTACTCATAACATCTGCTACTCGCCTCATTTTCAGCAGATTTTCTGGCCGCACTGCTTGGCGAATGCTTGTAGAAGTCATTATTCCCAACAATTTGTTTGCTTCATCAACGATGGGTAAATGACGAATGCGATAACGGCGAAACATAAACAAGGCGGCAAAGATGTCCTTAAGCTTGCTTTTCGCCAAAGTGACTACCGATTTAGTCATTACATCCCCGACGCTAACCGAGTTGAAAACCAGTTGTTCGGCAGTCAGCCTAACAACGTCTCTTTCCGTCAGAATTCCCCGTAACTCATCTCCTTCAACGACCAAAACGCAACTCGAACGGCTCTTAGCACTCAATAGAGATTCTGAGTCGTGACTGCGGTCTATTCTACAGCTAGCATCTCTTATCTGTCCCATCAAAACGATCGCATCGATCAAAGAAACGTCAGGAGAAACGATCGGAGGCGATTTATTAATCGCCAATTCTATATCTGGGGAAGCGAAAAACTGCTCTTTAGATTCCATAGGGCGATCGTTTCATTTATATTTAAAAGTCTGGAAAGAAGAAGTAATTTTAATTTACCTTGAGTTTTATTAAGCCAAAATTTTGATAATTGGCGATCGCATTTTTGGACCAAATATGTCTGAAGCTACTTCTCTATCTGCATGCTGTAAGAATTATATAATGCTGAATTCGCCGACAGATGTTACGTCAGCGGGCAAGATATTAATTGCCGACTGTAGCTTTAATACGTCTTTAGGTTTATTATCAGGGATGCAACAGAATAATAAGCATAAAGCTTGTGTAAACTGTTGTTCAAATGCATAAGGTGCTTAATTGCCTTAAGAAAAATGACGATGCTCGGTAACTTTTGTACTTTTACCGTAGAGACGATCTAACACTCGTTTGATCGAGATTCGGCGCCATTGCTGACCCCGCTTGGTTTTGTAGCGACTGTCATTAAGCCAATTAGCAATCTGTTGAAGCGATTTCCCAGACTTATGATGACGGCGAATTAATTCAATAATTTCTTGTTCTTGAGGATTGGCGACTAACTCACCATTAATTGCTTTTTGACCAAATGCAGGAGAACCATAGCCAGCATAACCACCTTCGGCAGCTTTAGTCTGCCTTGCTGATTCCAGTCTTTGCCAAATTCGATTCTGGGTTTTCGGGTTTTCTGCACTCATGGCTCTCGTACACAAATAAGCAATGCTACTCATTAGTCTATCAAGATATCAAGAAAAATTTCAGATTTTAAAATAAACACGATTAAAAACTATGGCAACTTATCAAGTAACGCTAGTCAACGAAGCAGAAGGAATCAACCAGACGATCGAGGTGGCTGACGACCAATATATCTTCGATGCTGCCGAAGAGAACGATTTAGACCTGCCTATATCCTGTCGTTCTGGCTCTTGTTCGAGCTGTGGAGGCAAAATACTATCGGGAACGGTAGATCAGTCCGAACAGGCGTTTTTAGATGACGATCAGCTAGAGAAAGGGTTTGTGCTTACCTGTGTTGCATATCCTACTTCCGACTGCAAAATTATGACTCATCAAGAAGACGAGCTTTATTAAAGTAATTTCTAAACTTCTTGCGTTATCTATCAATTAATCACTCATAAAAAAGACTAAAACCAATGACTTCTATTGCTAAAGCAAATTACGTTGATTCGAATGAATTTGAGCAGCTAATCAAAGACAATAAGTTAGTGGTTGCTGATTATACAGCCACTTGGTGTGGTCCTTGCAAAGTAATTGCACCGCTAATTGACAAGCTAGCTAATGAATATAGCGATCGCGTTACCGTAGTCAAAATTGACATCGACCAAAACCAGGATGCTGCTAAAAAATATGGCATTCGCAGTATTCCTGCGGTCTTAGTTTTCCGCGATGGAGAAGTAGTAGAAAACACTTTTGGTTCGCAACCTTATGAAACTTATAGCAATATCTTAGAAACGCAGCTAAGACTATAAAGTTTGTCAGCGTTTTGAGAGGCAAAATAAACAGACGAGAGTTAGATAGCTACTGCTATTAGCATATCCCTCACCTTTTAAATATTTTGTCTCTCTTTTTTAATACAAATTTTCTTTGAAAACACAATCAGTTATGAACCGTACCTTTAAAGTCCCATGTTCCAACTGTGGCGGTGCAGCAACCAGAAGCTATTTTACTAGCCAAGAAGCAAAATATCAGAACTGCCCAAAAAATCAGGTCATTCAAGTAGAATGCTCCCACTGCGATTATTTAATGGTGATGTGTTTCGTTAGCGGAAGTGTCGTCGAAGCTTACGATTCGGGGACTTCTGCTTTTACCAGAATAGACAAACAGACTGCAAAAATTCCTCTATCAGTATAATCTGCTCCATAATTGCGATCGCCAAAACCTAAAACAGATTAAAATAGTTACTAAAAAAATATCCTTATTAGAAGCTATGCAGTAACGATCGAGACAACTTCCAAAGCAGTTGCGGGAGCAAGTAATACTCCATTGCGATAGTGTGCCGTTGCCAGCAATACATTCTCATATCCCGTTAGCTTTTCAATGATGGGTGCGGGGATACCTTCGGGACGAGGACGCTTGCCCGACCAAGTTTCTAAGATAGTTGCCTGTTTCAGTTCTGGACAAAAAGCGATCGCATTTTGAATCGTTTGCTCTAGTAGTTCGCTATCGGCAATGCTTTCCCCCGCTTCTGTCGGAAATTCTACCGTTGCCCCCAGCCAATGTTGATTATTATCCAAAGGTACGAGATGAATATCTTTGCCTGAAACTACGGGGTGAAACTTGGGATTACCCAGAGGCTTGTCTAGCTTTAATTTAATTGCCTGACCTAACACTGGGCGAATGGGAATACCCTGCCTTAAAGATTGAGTTAAATGAGTCGAACCCAAACCTGCCGAAATAATTAACTGTTCGACCTCAATTTTGCCAGAGCTAGTTACTAAATACTGACAGATTGCCAATCCATCTTGCGTCTGAGTAACAAAATCGTTTACCTCTACTCCAAAGCGAAACTCAACGCCATTGGCTTTAGCAGCAGCAACTAAGGCGTTGGTTAGTTCTATAGGACTTATTTGTCCATCTTGAGGAGAATGCACCGCACCAATAATCTCATCGCTGACTATTTGGGGACAGTGTTCCGTCACAAAATTGCGATCGCCAATTATTAAATCCCAATCTTCTTTAGCCCGAAATTCCTTTAGCTTATGCCACTTCTCTAGATTATCTCCCTCAAACAGCAGCTTAAAAATGCCCTGTTGATTTACAGATATATTCAATCCTGTTTCGGCTTTTAGTTCGGGGACTAAAGTTTGATAACGCTTTAGGCTAGCACTACGAAAACGCCAGGCTCGACCCTTCTTCTTGTGACTAATTGCCCCCATTAAAACCCCTAAAGCTGCTCCTGTAGAGCCAGAGGCAGGAGCATTTTTTTCTATGACGGTAATGTCCAAGCCTTCAATTAAACTTAGCTCATAAGCGATCGCAGCACCAACTACACCGCAGCCAATAATGACAATTTTGCTCATATTTATCTTGTTTATTTTAAATTATCAAACTATAAGTGACCAATAAAAAAGGCTCGGCAGTGCCAAGCCTGAATAGCTTCTAACTAAAAAATATTCCAGTACTTACTTAAGCATTATCTTCATCGAGATCGGACAACACTTCATCAAGATCGGTATCCGTCTCAAAATCAGGCAAAGCTTCTTCGATCTGCTTGACAGTATCTTCAACCTCAGCTTGAACTCCTCTGATGGTGTTTTTAGCTTCTTTCATCGCTTGTTTGGCGGGATCTGCTGGTGCTTTAGTCTGAGGAATCAAACTAGCATAAGTATCCAAGTCAGCTACTACTTCGCGATACTGGCTGCTAGCTAAATTGAAATCTCTTTCAGCAACAGCAACATCAATGTTTTCAAAGTGCTTGAAGATATCTTTAGCCAGATCCAAAGCAGGCTCTTGTTCGTCGGGAAGTAAAGCTTTAGACAGGTAGGTCAAGTCTCTTCTAATAGACCCTAAAGGTCCGTGTAGAAAAGAATCAGCGTTATTCCAATCTTTGCTGTCGAGAGAGTCACCGAGTTCGGAAAGACGATCGCGAGCGATATCTAGAGGAATACGATAGGTACTAACTTTTTGTAGTTTTTCAGGAGTATAAGTTGGCGGTGCAGCCACTTCTGAGCTACCACAGCTTACGAGAAGCGTTGTCGCTAGCACCAATATTAAGGAAAGAATAGGACGGAAAATTTTCATCTTGCTCAAAACAAATATTACATTGTCCTAATTTTCTCAGGAAATCTGCATCTTAAAAAACTTTACGGCGAAAAAACTGAACGATTTCCGCTGCAATGTCTGATGCCCAATGCTCTTGGGGATAATGCTTGGCTTCTTCTAATTCAACTAAAGTAATTTCATCATTAGCAGCAGCTAACTGCTCAACAGCGTCTGTATCTAACCAGCTATCGGCCGATCCCCAAATAATCAAGGTAGGTTTTGACCAGTCTTGTAACCCCGCTTCTATATCTTTCGTTACAGTATCTAGCTGTAGCTTTTTGAGAGTCATCATCAAAGCTCGTCCAACATCCGAACTCTGTAAGAATGGTTTTCTCAAAATATCGAGATCCTTATCTTCAACTACAAAGCCACTCCCTTTTTCAATCGTGCGATCGACCAATAAAGGATCTTGAGTCATCATGTCTCCCACAACAGGAAAGGTCATCTGTTTCATCGACCACGGAAGTTTTGCACCCGAAGTTATTGGCGTATTAAGAACAATCAAACCTTCAACGCGATCGGGATTTAATAAAGCATACTGAATACCAACCGAGCCTAAAAACCCCTGAACGGCTAAATAAAACTTTTCCAATTTCAGAGCCTCAACCAACTCTCCTAACGCTTTCATATATGCATCTGGAGTATAGGCAAATTCTCGCTTTCCAGGTTTATCAGAAAAACCCGATCCAATCCAGTCGGGAGCAAGACTGGGAATATCTGATTCGGCTAATAGAGACATCAACTTTTCCCAAGTGTAGCTATGGGAAGGTAAGCCATGTAAAAAAAGAATTGGAGTTCTATCACTCTCCAATTCAGTTTGACGATAAAACCACTGAAATTCTCCAGCCTTAACTTTATCTGTTGCGATCGCCATTTTTATTTAAATTCTTATAATTAACTCTTTGAGGCAGCATACACTACGATGGGCTAATGAATAAGAAAGAAGCGACAAGAAATGAACAAACCGAAAATCTTATTAACGGGTGGTGGTTCGGCTGGTCATATTACAGTTAATTTGGCGTTGATTCCTTTATTAGTTAAGTCTGGATGGGAAATTTTTTACATTGGCTCTTTTCATGGCATAGAACATGAATTAATTTCCCAAATTACCGAGGTCAAATACTATGGAATCTCGACAGGAAAGCTTAGGAGATACTTCGATCTCCAAAATTTTACCGACATTTTTCGCGTTGTTAGAGGAGTATTGGCAGCTTATCGAATTATTCGTCGAGAAAAACCTAATGTAGTTTTCTCAAAGGGAGGTTTTGTTTCTGTTCTCGTAGTTATCGGTAGTAAATTAAACAATATACCTGTAATTGCTCACGAGTCTGACTTAACGCCTGGACTAGCCAACCGTATTAACACCTATTTTGCTCGGAAGATTTGCACTACATTTGTCGATACGATCGAGCATTTGCCAAAAAATAAAGGAGAATTTATCGGTGCAATCGTGCGTCCCGAATTAAAACAGGGAGATGCGGAGAAAGGCAGATCTCTTTGTGATTTCAATGCCGATAAACCCGTAATTCTGGTGACTGGTGGTAGCCTGGGGTCTACTTATATCAATCAAACAGTCCGTTCTTTATGCGATCGCTTACTCGAATTTCAGATCGTTCATATTTGTGGCAAAGGTAATCTCGATCTGAGTTTGCAGCACGAAGGCTATAGGCAGTTTGAATACGTATCAGAAGAACTTGCAGATTTGATGCATTTGGCAGATATCGTTATTTCTCGCGCGGGTTCAAACTTCATTTTTGAATTTTTAGCTTTAAGAAAACCAATGATTCTGATTCCGCTATCAAAAAAGTCTAGTCGTGGCGACCAAATTGATAATGCCAAAGTCTTCGAGCAACAAGGATTTGCGGAAGTAATTTTAGAAGCAGATTTAACTAAAAATCTATTGTTAGATAAAATTCAGACTGTGTTCGATCGCCGTGTTGAATATGCCGACAGAATGAAAAACTGGAACAGCGATGATGCTTTAGCCAAATTATTCAGTCTAATTTCGAGTGCAGCAGAGTAAGCCGTAAATATTTTAGTTAAGTCTAATTCAGAAAACTATCGATTATTGTGACTCATTGAGTGTTTTACTCTCAAACTGACTATAAACCGTTCTCATAATGAATTTTACGTAATTCCTTATGTACGCTCAAGCCCAGAACGATCGCTTCGGAAAACAACTGCTGATAACTATCGGTATCTATTTGAACCAAGGAATCTAAATTAACCAAACCAGATTCTAAGTTAGCTAGTAGTTGATAGCGATTATTTGCTAAATGGCGATCGCAATTATTTTCAACTAAATCGCTTTCTTTAGTTGTTGTTCTACAAAACTATTAAGACTGAGATTATTCTTCTTCGCTTCGATACTAATCTGACGATGTAACTCAGGAGAAATACGTAAATTAAACTGACCAGAATAAGCTTTATCTGGTTCTTTTCCTTCTTGCTTGCAGTCTTCTAAATATTCATCGATTACCGCTTCAAAAGATTGTTGTAATTCATCAACCGTTTCACCATCGAATGAAATCACATCTCTAATATTAATTACCCGACCAAAAAAGAGTCGATCGACCTCATCATATTCGATTACGGCTTTATATCCTTTGTATTTCATATTTCCATTTCTATTCCTGGCTAAAAAACATATGTTCTTACGATCGCACCTCCCCTAAATATCTCTTTACGCAATAATAATCACCTTTATCTGCGAATTTCCGTACAATCATATATGAGGATATATAAAGAAATTTTAAGCAAAAGAGTGTATGAAACGGATTGTTGCGATCGCAGGATTTGAATCTTTTAACGCGAACCTCTATCGTCAGGCTGGGGGAATGGCGATGGAACGGTGTGAGGAGTTAGAGGTGATCTTTTTTAGCGATCGCGATATTATAGCTTCTCCTAGTGTAGTAGAGGCTGCCCTAGAGTCCGCCGATGTGTTTTTTGCCAGCCTAGTATTCGATTACGATCGGGTAATGTGGCTGCGAGAGAGAGTAAAAGATATTCCGATTAGGCTGGTGTTTGAGTCGGCTTTAGAATTGATTAGTCTGACTCAATTAGGCAAATTTGAGATCGGCGATCAACCCAAGGGAATGCCTAAGCCTATCAAGTTTATCCTTAGTAAGTTTGGCAACGGCAAGGAAGAGGATAAGCTGGCTGGGTATATTAGCTTTCTTAAAACAGGACCTAAGTTACTAAAATATATTCCAGGCAAGAAAGTCCAGGATTTACGTAACTGGCTAATTATCTACGGCTATTGGAATGCAGGCGGGACAGAAAACGTTGCGGGAATGTGCTGGACGCTGGCAGAGAAGTATCTCGATCTAACTGTCGGTGAGATCCCCCAACCGATTGAAACCCCGAATATGGGTCTACTGCATCCTGAATATCAGGGTTATTTCACCTCGCCACAAGATTATTTAAATTGGCATAAAAACCATGTGGGGACGTACCATGGTACGTCCCCACAACCCATTGTTGGCATTCTGCTATATCGCAAGCATGTCATTACCAACCAGCCTTACATTCCTCAGTTGATCGAGCATTTTGAATCTCAAGGATTAACTCCCCTGCCGATATTTATTAATGGTGTAGAGGGTCATGTAGCAGTTAGAGACTGGATGACTACGGATTACGAACAGTCACAAAGACAGCAGGGCAATAAAGAAATATTATCTTTAAAAACTGATGCGGTAAAAGTAAATGCGATCGTTTCTACCATTGGCTTTCCTTTGGTTGGTGGTCCTGCGGGTTCGATGGAAGCGGGTAGACAGGTAGAAGTAGCTAAACGCATACTCACTGCCAAAAACATACCTTATATAGTCGCTGCACCTTTGCTAATCCAAGATATCCATTCCTGGACACGCCAGGGTATTGGTGGTTTACAAAGCGTGGTGCTATATTCCTTACCCGAATTAGATGGGGCGATCGATACTGTAACTTTGGGTGGTTTAGTAGGAGAAGATATCTATCTCGTACCCGAAAGACTGCATCGTCTGACAGGTAGACTTAAAAACTGGATTAGCTTACGCCAAACTCCCACACCCGAAAGAAGGCTGGCGATAATCCTATATAACTTCCCCCCTGGTTATGGTGCAACGGGTACAGCAGCATTATTAAACGTACCCAAGAGTTTACTTAACTTGCTTTTGGCTTTGAAAGCTCAAGGTTATGACGTAGGAGAGTTACCCGAAGATGGAGAGGAAATAATCAAGCAGGTGAAAGAAGCCGATGAGTCCGTTACTCCCATAAATCAGGTTAATGTCAAAACCTTGGAAAAATGGCTGGGCTATCTACAAACCAATCGCGTGGAAAAACAATGGCAGTCTCTCACAGGTACGGGACTAAAAACTTATGGCGATGAGTTTCAGCTTGGTGGTGTCCAATTCGGCAATGTCTGGATAGGGGTACAGCCACCATTAGGCATTGCAGGAGATCCAATGCGATTGATGTTTGAAAAAGATCTGACTCCCCATCCGCAATACACGGCATTTTATAAATGGTTGCAAAACGAATATCAAGCTGATGCGCTAGTTCACTTTGGAATGCATGGCACTGTGGAATGGCTACCAGGATCGCCTTTGGGCAATACGGGCTACTCCTGGTCGGACATTTTATTAGGAGATATGCCTAACCTGTATGTATATGCTGCTAATAATCCTTCTGAGTCAATTCTGGCAAAGCGTCGGGGTTATGGCGTATTAGTCTCCCACAACGTTCCGCCTTACGGACGTGCTGGTTTATATAAAGAGTTAATTGCCCTACGAGAATTGATCGGTGAATACCGCGAGGATACAGAGAAAAATTCTGCTTTAAAAGATATTATTGCTCAGAAGATTGTCGATATAGGCTTGGAGAAAGACTGCAAATTTGATGAGGGAAATAGAAACGGCATAGATTTCACTGTTGAGAATATAAAGCTGTTTAGCAAAAATGCAATTAATCAGTACTTCGTGCAGGTATATGAATATCTACAGGTATTAGAACAGCGTCTATTTTCTTCTGGTTTACACGTGTTGGGACAAAAGCCCGATACAGAACAATTGCGATCGTATTTGGAAGCGTATTTTGATGGGGAATTGTCAGATAATGCGATCGACAATATTGTCACCCAAAACCCCGTAGGGACGTTTCATGAAACGTCGCCACAACATGAAACCTTCCCACCAACAAAAATAAATGAAGCAGTCAAAATCAGAGATTTATTGACCCAGAACACCGACGAGATGACTAATCTGTTGCGGGGATTAAATGGTGAATATATACCCCCCGCGCCTGGTGGTGATTTGCTGCGAGATGGTAGCGGAGTATTACCTACGGGTAGAAACATCCATGCGTTAGATCCCTATCGGATGCCTTCTCCTGCTGCTTATGAACGCGGTAGAGAAATCGCCAAGAAGATTCTTCAGCAAAATATAGAAGAGAAAGGCGCGTATCCCGAAACTGTGGCGGTAATGCTATGGGGACTAGACTCGATCAAAACTAAGGGCGAATCTTTGGGCATTTTACTAGAATTGGTTGGTGCAGAACCCGTAAAAGAAGGTACGGGTAGGATTGTCCGCTATGAATTAAGACCTGTTTCCGAGGTGGGACATCCTCGTATTGATATTCTGGCTAACCTATCTGGTATCTTCCGCGATACTTTTGTCAATATTATCGAACTACTAGACGATTTATTTCAACGTGCAGCAGAAGCCGATGAATCTGAAGCAGATAACTATATTCGCAAACACTGTTTGGCATTAGAAGCCCAAGGTATAGAGAATGCTAGCGCCAGAATGTTTTCTAACCCTGCGGGGGATTTTGGATCTTTAGTTAATGACCAGGTGGTAGATAGCAATTGGGAATCTAGCGACGAACTTGCCGATACTTGGAAAAACCGCAACGTCTTTAGCTATGGACGCAAGGATAAGGGGCAGGCTAGACCAGAAGTACTAACTCAACTGTTAGAAACTAGCAGTCAGATCGTCCAAGAAATAGACTCGGTAGAATACGGCTTAACTGATATCCAAGAATACTATGGCAATACTGGCGGTTTAAAATTAGCTGCGGAAAAACAAAGCGGAAAAGAAGTTGAAGCCTCTTTTGTCGAAAGCTTCTCAAAAGATACTAATCCCCGCAAGCTAAAAGACTTACTCCGTATGGAATACCGTACCAAGCTACTCAATCCCAAATGGGCAGAAGCAATGGCAGATCAGGGTTCGGGTGGCGCATATGAAATCTCCCAACGCATGACCGCACTTATCGGCTGGGGTGGTACGGCTAATTTTAAAGATGATTGGGTATACGACCAAGCAGTAGATACCTATGCCCTCGATGCAGAAATGGCAGCCAAGTTACGAGAAGCCAATCCTGAAGCCTTCCGTAATATTGTCGCACGCGCGATCGAAGCTCAAGGAAGAGGTTTGTGGAACGCCGATGAAGAGAAATTAGAGAAGTTGCAGGAGTTATACGAGTCTACTGAAGATGAACTAGAAGGAGTTACGGTTTAACGGACAATGGACAACTCTTTTCTTAACAAATTTTGCGGGGACGAAAAGTGCAACGATCGCCTATGAAAATAAACTTACCATTATCGACAAAAAAAGTAGCCTCAACACCACTATAAGAACAAAAATAGAATAATTGTTTTGATTGTGGCGATCGCTTTTCTAATTTTTCGATTTTCCCTTTATTCTGAACCCAGTTTATAACTTTGGCGTTAGATTGCCCTAACAGTTTTTCCTCAATGGCTAATGCTTGGAAAACTAAATCTATTACCTGAAAATCTATAAAAGCTGAGAAATATCGATTCTGAAGTCTTTCATAATATCGTAGCAAGAACGGTTATACAGAGTGTTTTAAAAAAGCAAATATTAAAACATAGCTTTGGTTTTGGAAGAATGAATATAGAGATCGCTATCAACACAAGTATAGGCAATCACAAAGTAAAGACAGGTAAAGCTATATTGTGGGGATTGATTATTCAAAAAAATTAATTCTCAAGGGCAATTAAGATGAGCAAAGTATTTGCAGTTGTGGTAGATACAGTTCCCGAATATTACGAATACAAAGAAGAACATCCAGAACACGACCGAGATCAAATTGGGTGGTTTAAAGAACAGCATGAAAAAGGTAACTTGGTCTGTTGTGGTCCTTTTTTTCCTCATGATGGAACTGGAATCTGGCTTTTAAAAGCCGAGGATCTAGACAAAGCTTGGGAGATAGTCAATACTAGTCCTCGTGTTCGAGATGGTTTATTGTCCGATACAGCAAGAGTTGTTGAGTGGCAAGTCCATATTGGGCGAGATCGTTTGCTTGACGAATAAATTTCTAATGTTGTTAGTGATATTGCCATAAAAGCGATCGCTCTAACACTATAAAATATCTGTATTCCCCGAACAATGACAACCAAACCCGTTTCATCAGCTAAAGAACCAAATATATCTTTAGATGAACCGCCCTGTGTCGATCTTCGTAGCTACGATTCATCAAATTTAGATCGAGGTAGACCAAATTGGTATGTAATGCTGTGGTGGCTGGTACAGGCGATCGCTTTTCCTTTAAGCCTGCACAACTTTAATCGCTGGCGCTGTTTTTTATTACGTTTATTTGGGGCAGAAATTGGTCGAGGCGTGGTAATTCGTTCTTCCGCGCGGTTTACCTTTCCCTGGAAAGTGAGAATCGGGGACTATAGCTGGATCGGTGACAATGTTGTTTTTTACAGTCTCAATCGCATTAATATTGGTTCTCATAGCGTTATTTCACAGAAGTCCTACCTTTGTACTGGTAGTCATGACATTGAGAGTAAAACTTTCGATCTGATTACCGCAGCGATCGAGATTGGCAACGGAGTGTGGATTGCTACTGACTGTTTCGTTGCTGCGGGAGTAGAGATTGGCGCTAATAGCGTTGTTGGTGCGAGAAGTAGCGTAATGAAGAGTATACCTGCCAAGCAAGTTGCTTGGGGTTCTCCCTGTACAGTTCGTTACGAGCGCAAAATGAAACCTTAGTAAATAAGACTGGTGTTGTTTCTCGTCCTACTTACTAAAGTCTATTCTGTATTTGCTTAAATTGTCAGATTAAACTAGTCTTCGGCAAAAATATAGCGTTTGAGATCGGCAGGATTTGGTTCGGGACTTTCCTCGGCAAATTTTACTGCTTCGTTTACAGTCGCCTGTACTTTATTTGTTATCTCTTTTAGTTCTTCTGATGTAGCCAAACCTTTCTCAACCAAATAGGTAGCAAACTTCTTAATTGGATCGCGTTTACCCCAAAACTCCTTCTCCTCTGGATCGCGAAGCTCATCAGGATCGGCAAGAGAATGCCCACGAAAACGATAGGTCAAAGCCTCAATCAATGTTGGTCCTTCCCCTGCACGAGCGCGGGCTACAGCCTCTTTAGCGAGGGTATTTACGGCTAATACATCCATGCCGTCTACCTCATATCCCGCCATGCCAAAGACGCTAGCTTTCTTATAAATTTCTGTTTGAGAAGTCGCGCGATCGTGAGCCATCCCAATTGCCCATTTGTTATTTTCCACAACATAAATAATCGGTAACTTCCAAAGTGCTGCCATATTTAGGCACTCAAAGAATTGACCATTATTGCTAGCCCCATCACCAAAGAAACATACCGCAACCGAATCCGAACTTTCGTCTCCCATTGCTTCACGACGATATTTGCTTTGAAAAGCTGCCCCCGTTGCAACGGGTATTCCTTCTGCCACAAAAGCATAACCACCTAAAAGTCCATGCTCGGCCGAAAACATGTGCATTGAGCCTCCACGACCTTTGCTACAGCCTGTTTCCTTACCAAATAGCTCTGCCATCACTTCATTTGCTGGCACGCCAGAACTCAAAGCATGAACGTGATCGCGATAGGTACTAGAAACATAATCGCCTTTGTCTCGCAAAGCCTTAATAATGCCAGAAGAAACTGCTTCTTGACCGTTATAAAGGTGAACAAAACCAAACATCTTGCCTCGATAGTACATCTCAGCACATTTATCCTCAAATAAACGTCCTAAGACCATATCTTCGTAGAGAGTGAATCCTTCTTCTTTGGTTATTTTGACAGAATTAGCATCAAATTTAGGTAAGGCTCTTTCGGCACACATAAAACAGTTTAAAAATAAGGGCGCAGATATCTATTGAATCACAAAACTCTAGTGGGCGAAAGTTCTGAACCTATAGTTCTTCTCTCACAACCTTAGACTCGCAACTCAAACATCTTATGATTCGCCTTTATCAATACGGAATCTTTCAACGGAAGAAAGTAAACCACGAGCAATACCCACCAGACTTTGTAACGCTCCACCTACCCTCTGAGATTCATGAGATGTGGCTTGAGCGGTTAATTCTACAGACTGCATTACCTGTGCCACCGCTCTTGAGTTCTCCCTTTGTTCGACGGTATCGGCGGTGATCGAACGTACCAGGGTATCAATTCGATTCGATACCTGAATAATATCTTCCAGAGCAGTTTTCGCCTGTTCTGCTCTCTCGGTTACGTCGATTACCTCCTGAATACCTTCTTCCATTGCCGTCATTACCGAGCCTGTTTCACTCTGAATTTGCAGTACAATTTGCTCGATTTCTTTTAGGGATTTACCCGATCTATCTGCAAGCTGTCGGACTTCATCCGCAACTACCGCGAAACCACGACCTGCTTCCCCTGCTTTAGCTGCCTGAATCGAGGCATTCAATGCTAGTTGGTTGGTACGTTCGGCAATCTGCGAGATTAAGAGAACAATTTTTGAGATTTCTTGAGACGCTTCTGCCAAACGTTTTACTTTCCGAGCAGTTTCCGATACCGTTTCTCTAATTTGGAAGATTCCCGATACCGTTCTTTCTACCGCCTTACCACCTTTAAGAGCCGTGACAGAAGATGAACGAGCTACTTCTTCTGCTTCACGAGCGTTTTCGGCTACCCTCTCAATTGATTCAGTCATCATCTGTACCGAATTCAGGGTGACAGCCAACTCTTCTGCCATCCGTAGCGCTTCACTAGACTGATTACGGGCAAATAGTTCACTATCGGTCGAACCCTGGTTCACCTGTTCTGCAGCCTCTTTTACCTGACGCACAATTTCCCGCAGACTTTGAATAGTTAGGTTAAAGGCATCGGCAACTGCGCCTAAAACGTCGGCAGTTACGGTCGCCTGTACGGTCAAATCTCCCCTTGCTGCACCTTCTACGTCATCTAGGAGTCGGATTACTTGACGCTGCAAATCTTCTTTTGCCTGTTCTGTTTCTTCTGCTCTTCTTTGAGCTTCTTGGGTCGTAGTCAGGATTACTCGCGTCATGCGGTTAAAGCCAGAAGCTAACTGTCCAAACTCATCCTGAGAATAGACTGTCGCCTTGGCATTTAGATTACCCTGATAAACATCATCAAACTGATCTTGCAAATCTCGGCTGGTTTTAAGAACGTGTTTGGTAGTTACATTGCCGATCGCTGCTGCTGTTCCCGCACTCGACAATCCCGCTGCCAAAGCTAACAAAAGACTGCCAGGAATTCCCTCCTGCATTGTTCGTTCCGAATTATTACGGGCAGCAATATTAGAACCAATTAGACCAATACTCAGAACGGCGATCGCTGAAACCAATCCAGTAATACCTGCCGTGGTTAGCTGCTTTTTCCGCATTGGAGCGTTAATAAAGTTAGCTAAAGCTCCCTGCTTGACTTCGATTTCGACCTCTTCTTTAGGAGCAATAAAGGAAGAGGCAGGAACGGGAGTGCCTTCACTAACAGCAATTTCATCTGGCTCGAACCCACCAGATTCAGCAACTAAGTCGCTGGAAAGATCCATACTGTTGCCCGCATCTTCTGACACATTGAACAAGCCAGTATCGGGAAGACCCTGTTCGAGTTCTTCAAGGTCGAAGAAGCTACTGTCAATTTCATCAAACTCAAGCTCATCTTGGTAGTCGACACCTTCTTGTTCGGGAAGATCGTCCATACTGTAGTCTTCATCTCCTCCCATTGAGAAAGGTTCGGTCAATACAGTGTCAACTTCTAACTCCGAACTATCGTCATAATCATTTTCATAATTATTTTGACTGACAGCAAAATCTTCTTCGGTATAGTTAGGCAGTTCGTGTTCGTCATCTTCGTCAACCAGAAAAGTCGAGCTAGTATAAACGCCCTGTTTTTCTACTACGGGTAACTCTACACCCATAGAAGGAGGCGTTACCTCAGATTCGGACTCCGACTCAAATTGAGCAAAAGGATCTTCTGTCTCTTCGACTTCTATTGAGTCTAACTGTTCCGCTTCAGACTCCAATTCATCAAAAGGATTATCATAAGACTCTTCTACACTGGGAATAAAGCTATGGTTAATGTCCGAATCAACCGCAGCATCATCTATCTCTAGTTCATAGTCATTATTGGCGATCGCATTATCACTCTCAAAACCCTCTTCATAAGCCTCTTCGTCAGGAAAATTTGCATCCATCGAATTCTGCTCATAGTTCAAATCTCCACTACTGAGAGATTCGTCAACAGATTCTGACTGCTGAAGAAGCTGCTCTATCTGTTCGATACCACTACGAGCAAAATCAAGTATGTCTGGGGACTCACTGAGATCGATTACGCTTTCATACTGGTGTTTCGCGACATCATAGTTTTGAAAGCCATAGCAATAAATATGACCCCGCAGCAACAAGACATTTGGATCGTCAGGAAATTCATCGGCTAAATGATCGATTATTTCCGCTGCTTGAGCAAAATTACTTTCTAAATAGGCTTTTTCTGCTTGTCCGTATTCCTGAGAATAATTAGTTCCTGATGCCATGATGCTTCTTGCCAATTAAATCTAAATTTTTGTTGCTTGTGAGTTGCGAGTTATTACCCTAAGCTTCTAACTCTACGATGACCGTAAATTTATATAAGTAAAAAAGAAAAGCAACTAAGATGCTGTTTTCTCCAATATTGCTCAGTAAGTATAAGTTTTAACTTAGATGGGGATCGATTATTCTGCTAGCTTTAGACTGCCCATCGAGATGAGCGCAGTATTTTCACAGGGTCTAATAGATTCACTAGCATTTTGCTATCGTCATCAGGCTGCCATTGAGCTTGAACAAAAGGAGCCATGCTGTCTGAGGTGGGCTGCTGAATTTCTAGCTCCTCCACGTCTAGCCAGTCCATATCGCCAATACTATCAATTGCCAATCCAATAATTTGCTCTCGATCTTCAATCGCAATTACAGGAATTGTGGGTCGGTCGGTCTTCAAAGCCATACTATCTCCCAAAAGCTGACCTAAGTCGGCTACCCAAATCACTCTACCCCGCAAGTTGATAGTTCCCAGGAGTAAGGGTGAAGCATTGGGAATTGGCGCAATCTGATCGGGAGTTTGCTGCATTACCTCGGCTATTCCCGTGGCTGGAAAAGCACAGGCTTCTCCCGATGCCAAATAAAAGCGAAGATGCAGTTCTCCTTCAGGATTTTCAAGCGGCTTAATATCTAGAGACAGATCTAAACCACTTTCGGTATATAGTTCTGGATTTGTAACCATAAAATTTTGTTGTAAATGTTATTTACAGACTGTTAGCCATTTACCTATCGGCATTTTAAGCTCGAAGCAGTTGCTTGACCGTCCCAATCAGCTCGACTGGCTGAAATGGTTTGGCAATGTAGGCATCTGCGCCTTGTTTCATACCCCAATAGCGATCGAATTCCTCTCCTTTAGAAGAACACATCACTACTGGAACATTTTGCGTTTTTGGATCTGATTTGAGACGGCGACATAATTCATAGCCGTTCATTCTGGGCATGACGATGTCCATTACTACTATGTCAGGATTTAATGTTTCTAGATGCTCCAAAGCCTCTACTCCATCACAAGCAACAGTTACTTTAAGACCGCTGCCTTTCAGGAGATCGGAAATCATTTGTCTCTGCGCCAGACTATCTTCTACGATTAGAACTTTGCTCATAACACGCTATCTACGAAAAGTCACACTCTTTCTTAAGTCTACTTGGCAATTCATTAAATTAATAGAAGTTAAACCTGTACTTAAATTCACTTATTATTAATAAAACTACTTGGTTAGTAACCTCTCCGCTTCAGAATATACTCTACTTTTTAACCAATCGCCACGTCACCAGCAACATTATCTAAGCTGGATTTCTATTTTGCTCAACTTGCTTTAGGTTTGACTGAATTTTTCAGCGATTATTAACTACCAACCCCAGTCAATATGTGTTATTCATTGATTGATTTTGCTATTTTCAAAATGCTTGAGGCTGCTTTGATCTAAAATCACGTCATTACATATCTTTGTAAAAATAGCCAAACAAAAACTGTATTTCTACTCTGAATAAATTATCCGTATTATGCCAATCATCGATCGCCAAAATGAATAAGCTAAGCTCGATTGTTCTTTATTTAGAGCGTAGCAGTTGGCAAATTTAATTTGATAATTGAAAATAGATAGTCAATATATATAAGAGAAATTAGATCCGCTTAATTTAAGGTTTAAATTTTTAATTTAAATTAATCTGGTTGTTTTAAAAAATCGGCAGTAAACTGGAAAAGCTTAATTTTTCTGAGTTCCTGCACAGAAGAAATCAAGAGGAAGGCGCATAGTGCTATATCTGGCAGAAATACAAAAACAAAGTAAAGGATTTATGGGTGGCGTTGAAACGAGGCTAAAACTGGTAGCCTGTCAGCGCAACGATCGGAGTTGGGGGATAGTTGGTAATGAATCAGTTACCTTTGAAGAAGCGACTGATTTTGGCGATGGGGCTTTAGTTGTTGTCAACCTGGGCGCTAACCGACAGGTACAGGGCAAAATGGAATTGGCTTCCCCCAAAATTGTTACCATTTTGAAAAATTTCTCTCGTTTGCTCGAAAAAAATCAAGAGCAAGAACAAGAAATCAATCAGTGGAAAGAGTCTCTAGCGATTCAAAGCGAAGAATTGAGTCGGCGACAAATCGAGATGGAAACTCGCTTAGAACAGATCGAGCAAATGGAGGAGGAATTCAAGCAGTTTGAGCAGCAGAAAGCTGAAATTGCCCAAGCTCAGGCAGAAACTGCCAGCATTCGAGCCGAGTTTGAGACAAAAAGTGCTGAGTTAGAAGGTGCTTGGTCGCAGTTACGAGGTCAGCAAGATAATTTGGACGAGCAGCTGAAGCAGGGTAACGTTCTCGACCCCGAGCGAGCAAATGAGTTCAAGCAGCAGTTAGAGGCGCTCGACAATGCAAACAGTGCTGTTGGCACTCTTAAAGATAAGCTCGAACAGGCTGAGTCTGCAGTATCGGCTCAACAACAGGCGATGCAGTCTCATTGGAATAATCTGACTAACAGTCAAAATGAGATTGAACTTAAGCGTCAAGAGCTTGAGAACATGACTGCGGAGCTGGCAGAGAAAAAAGAGCGAGTGGAGTCTCTACAAACCTCGATCTCCGAGGTGGAACAACAGTTGAGCGTCGAGCAAAAATCGTTGGAGGTTAAACGAGAACTGTGTCAATTTCTCAATCTTCAGTCCGAATCTCAAAGTCATATGCTGCAGATTTTAGGCGGTTCGGAAACAGATGCCGAAGGTGCTGCCAGAATAAATCTAGAGAAGCTGGAAAACATGCCCTTGCCCAGCTTAGAATCAACGGTAGAAAATCTCAAAAAAGATTTAGAGAAGGTCGCCAGATTCGTTAACGATCAAGAAGAAGAATTGGGTTGGCAGTGCAAGGCGGTAGAGGAGCTAGAAACAAAGATGGCTCAATCCAATGATTTTGAGCGTCTGACTTTGGAACAGGAACTAGCGGACGAAAAAGAAGCCAAGAAGATGTTAGACCAAACCTTAGTCGGTCAACGACGATCTTTAAAAGAAAGGCATCAGGTTTTACTACAGCATTCCCGCGTGCTTAAACGTCGTCAGGGAATTGTTGATTTTGATTTTGAGTCAGCAATTCAAGATATTGACCTAGCACCAATCAAACAAACTATAGAACAGCAGCAGCAGCAGCTTCAGCAACAGCAGGCAGATCTAGCTTCGGACGTTACTCACATAGAGCTGAATCTTCAGGAATTAAAGACTAAGCTAGAGGAGTATAAAGCGCATAAAACCCAGTTTGAATGGGAGATAGGTCAGGCACAGGACACATGGCACGAAGCTAACTTTAAAATAGCGGAAATGCAATCACAGATAAACTTTTATCAACATCAGCTACAGCCTTTTCAAGATGCCTTAGATCGAACTAATCAGCAGGTTATGGATATGAAAGAATGCCTGCGCGTATGTGAGGAAAGCAATCCTAACGATGCTGTGGCGAAGATTAAAAATATTATTAACGAGTTGGCGATCGGCTGATATTAACAATCAGATCTCAGGTATTTTTTCGAACTGTACAATACTAAATTTAGTTTTAAGCTGTTGTCATTTTTCAATCGTTCTTATGTGAATAGACAACGAAGGGGCATTTTTATGGATATTTAATGTCGTAGCTAGTGTATTTCTCCATCTCTAAGATAGTTTTAATGGGAACAAAATCAACAACGCAGTTGCTGTAGGCTAGGGACTGAATTGTCGAGATGAATTTTGGAGTCCAAATATTTTCTATCACCTCGATTTTTTTACTTTTAAAGAAATCGAGCCAGCGCGATCGCGCAATTCCAGGCAATATTCCCGAATTTAGCTGGGGAGTGTGCCAACGATTATCTTGCCAACCCCACAGATTTCCCGTACTGGTTTCGAGCCAGTTACCATAAGGGTCGATTAAGATTGCCTCTTGAGCATTAAATTTTAACGCCCGATTGCGGGCTAGATAAGCTGGTAAATAGTTGCCTGTTTTGTGTTGGGATAAAACTCGATGATAAAGAGGATCTTGCGCTATCCAGGCTACAATTCCATCAGCCTGACGTTGTTTGAGGTCGCTCGGCAGATCTCGCCCTGTAATCCATTCTCTACCGTCTGGGAAGATAGTCATTCGCAATACGGGAAACTGCGGAGATAGTAACTGCGCTCCTTGTTTTAGCCTCTGCCAGTTAGGCTGCTGCCAGTCAAAGGCGGCAATAGATGTTTTTAAGCGATCGCAATGGTCGTCCCATCTAGTCAGAGGATGGTCTAGAGATTTTTCATACACCCGCATCGTGCTGAAGTTAGTCGCTCCATAGCACAGTCCAGGCTCGTCTATATTTAACTGCAGTTGTTTTGCGTCGAGCGCTTTGCCGTCATACCAGAACATGTTTTTTGGCGATCTTCACCAAAACTTGGCGATTCATAATTTACTCAATCCTACTAATTCAAACTACTCTGCAATATCAATGTCTATTTCCGAATTTGATTCAGAGGGAGGAGAATAGTCGTCAGGGTTTTGGCGAAGTTGACAGTAAGAGAAAAGCCCCGTAACTGTAAAAATAAGCAGAATAAAAATTAATGGTTTGATCCACCCCGACCGTCTTTTTTGCTGTTGAGGTTCGCCAATCATCACTTCTCTAAGTTGAGTATCGGGAATCGTAGTGGGTGTTTGAGAAGGGTCAACACGGGGAAAGTCAGACCAAACTGGATCTGCTTGATGGCTTTCCGACCAGAGGCTAGATTCTGCCAAAATAGGCTTCACATCAGACCAAGATACTGACGACGAACCGTTGGCTGGTGGTTTTACTCGGCAATGAACTAATGCTACCGTGACGTTATCATGACCATTTTGTCGGTTTGCAAAAGTAATCAAGTCCTTAACTGCACCAGTAAGATCTTGCTCTCCTTGCAAAAGTGGCAGGACTTTTTGTCTCCACTGCTGCTCTACGCGATCGAAATCACTCAAACCATCGGTACATAGCAAAAAGATGCACTCATCGTCAATTATCAAACGCTGTAAATTTGGATTGAGCGCTGCAGAATCTCGCATTCCCAAAGCCTGAATTAAAGCCCCTGCAGAGGGATATTGCAATGAATCGCGATATAGAGCATAGCCCAAACGAACTTCTCTAGAAGCAAGATCGTCATCAATAGTAATTTGATGGCAGCTATTGGAAGTGATTAAATAAATACGCGAATCACCAACATGACCGAGATACATTTCTTGGGCGTTAGCGAGAGTCATTACTAGGGTTGTACCCATTCTCTGTCTTTCTTGGCGCTGCTCGGTATCATTGCGCTTACTAATAATATCGTTGGCACCATTCATGTACTCAGCCAACTTATGAGATATGTTGGTAGGATCGAGTTCTTCCAGCTTTAAAGAGGATATTTTGTGCTGCAAGAACGTGATTGTTTCTCTAGAAGCGATTTCACCTCCATCATGACCACCAACACCGTCACAAACAATAGCTAAAGCAGTTTCTTTGCCTATGATTTGCTGTGCTTGAGGGGAAGGATAAGCTGCATCTTCATTATTGCTACGACTTGGTCCTGAATCGCTTAGAGCGTATGTTTGATAGTCATACTGATAGGATTGACAGTAGAGAGAGATAACTCGATCTAGTAATCCTACTAGCTGACCCGAACGAGCAATAACGCCAGTTTCTAAGTTAGCTGCAAGCTTAACTACTACCTGCTTGATATCTGGATGAAGATAGTTGTTTGCCCATTTAGTCCACAGTTTACCCAGATCTTTAAGGCTGACTGCTGCTTCTGGATCTGTTTGTAGCTGTAGAAGCTGTAAGATTTGACCATTGATACGGATCGAATCTGGATTTAGCAAGGTGGATGCCGAACCTTTAAGAGCAAGCGGATACCATAATTTGGCAATTTGCCATAGCCAATTTAACTGCTTTAAAGCCGTGGCGCTCAACCACAAATCCTCAATCTTGGGTATTAGATCGAGAGGATAGTTTAATTCTCCTGTAGCCTTGGCTGGCACTGTACCATAATCGAATAACCAAGTTTCCTTGTCGTTCAACAAGCCGTAAGGCTGAGGAATGTGAGGATAATGAGCAAAAAGCTGGAGATAAATTACTATTTCAGGAGGAACTTCTTCTGGGGTCAAAGGAGGTTTGCTCGGTTGAGTATCCAAAAATATTTGCTCGCTTAGAGCTAAATATCTCTCATTAACCAGAGTTTGCTTTTGTTGAGAAGAGGCAACTTTTTTGCTGCTCCATAGATAGCGCCTGATTATTGGAGTACTACATCGATCACAAATAAGCGCTCCTAAACTGTTAGAAGCTGCACAGTGAGGGTTCGAGCATTGAATTCTAGGCTCAGGATGTGACATGGATGTTTTAAACTATTGAGCATCCTCCGATTAACTCGGAGTTTGGGATTCCTCTAGCTATAAAAAGCCACAACGGTTTTAATCGGCGGCTTAATGAGTTTGACGTTTATTTATCAGTACTTAAAGCAAAATAGGATTGAGTCTAGTTGACTTTAAGAGAGAATTTGTCGCAGTAAAAAATAATGGAGGCTCTGGTTTTAGCTTCAGAATCAAGTTATTGATGCCGATCTTCAAAAATATTACTTTTATAAAGTGCCAATAAATGTTTTAAGCCCTATCTTACTTATCCTCCGTACGCTTGCCTCTCCTAAGCAAAAAAATGCCTAGCCTGGCAACCTCTAACTCTCAAGCTGATATTATAAACTCAGTAATCGATTTATTTTGTCAAATTACATAGCATTTAAGATTTCTCCATAGTAAATTAGAAATTTTATTTATGTTAGTTTTCGATCGAATTATTTGCAGTAATTAAATTGTTCAACTTTTATAAAGCTCTTCTAAGCTCTTTTGTAAAGCTGTGGTCAGCCTCTGAGAGTTTTGACGCAACGATTTACTTTGATATTCTTCTACCGAAAGAGAAGCACCAATATCAACCCTAACGTCTGTTCCCCAGGTTGGATAGGGTTGACTATAGCGAATCCCAACAGGTAATATCTTAACCCTTCTCTCTAAATTGTCTGCCTCTGCCTGTAGCGCAATGGAAGCTACGCCTCTTTTTAGAGGATGAATTTGATAATCATTAAAAATGCCGCCTTCAGGAAAAATAACCAGCATTTCCTGATTCGATTTCAACACCTCAATACTATGACGTACGCTGTTTAGCTGGGGTCGCTCGGTATTGACGGGGAAACCTCCCATTCGACGAATTACCCATCCTTGGATACCTTTGACCTCATTGGCAGAAACCATGAACTGCAAATCTCTACCGCTCACTAAGCGACCAACAGCATAGGGAACAATTACAGCATCCCAGCGAGAGCGGTGTGTTGGGGCAATTATCACTGGATCGTGTAGAGGAATGTTTTCTTGTCCAGAAATCTGTATTTTGCCAAAAAAACCTGGTATGACTAAATGACAGCCTAAAGGGTATAGCAGTTTAGCCAGCCAGGGAGATACACGGGAATTTAATTCATCAGTTCTCTCTGAGCTTAAATTTGAATTTTGCGGTGATTTTAACTGAGTCATTGATGAATTAGAATTTGCTCCACTCTATCTACCACCTTAATTTTTCTTTAATCAGATGTGTTTCAAATACGGGACACTTACTGAGTTGTCATTGGCATCGATCCAGATTTGAGCTGGAGTCAGAAAAAAATCGATCGCGTTTGAGATAGAATTGTCGCGACATAAATATTGTTATGAACATAGTGCAATCAGATTCATCAGCAGAGTTTTTGCTACAGGCTACAGGCTTATCTAAAAGTTTTGGGGGAATTAAAGCGGTGAACAATGCTTCCCTACAGGTCAAGCGTGGCAGCATTACGGGGTTAATTGGACCCAATGGGGCAGGAAAGACAACTTTATTTAATTTGCTGGCAAACTTCATTGAGGCGGATACAGGAGAAATTTGGTTTGATAATCAGCCGATCCACAATATGCCATCCTATAAAATTGCTACTTTAGGTTTTATTCGTACCTTTCAGGTCGCTAGAGTATTGTCCCGTCTATCCGTATTAGAAAATATGCTGCTGGCTACGCCGAATCAAACAGGAGAAAATTTTTTCCAGGTTTGGTTTCAGCAAGATAAGCTAAGAGCCGAGGAGGGAGCTAATCGTCTCAGAGCAATGGATATCTTGGAATCAGTAGGTTTGGCAGAAAAAGCCCATGACTATGCAGGTGCATTGTCTGGAGGACAAAGGAAGCTATTGGAAATGGCTCGAACTTTGATGACAAATCCCAAACTAATCTTACTGGATGAACCAGCAGCAGGAGTCAACCCCACATTAATTAATCAGATTTGCGAACATATTGTCAATTGGAATCAGCAGGGAATTTCTTTTCTGATTATCGAACATAATATGGACGTAATTATGAGTCTGTGCGATCGCGTCTGGGTCTTAGCCGAAGGAACAAATCTCGCATCGGGTACGCCAGCCGAAATTCAAAGTAACGATCGCGTCTTGGAAGCTTATTTAGGTCAGTAATCCAGTAGTTAGTAGTTAGTAGTTAGTGAAAATTGCACCTTTTAAAGTAGCCCAATTTAACGATCGGCAGTCGAAGTTGTTCTTACCAGGATTAGTAGTAATTACGAGCTTAGTTTTGTTCGCTTTTAGTAGCTTACAGCTTTGGATATTTCGGGAAGGTAACGATCTCGCTTTTTTCGATCAGCTAATTTATTTGCTCAGTCGAGGGGAATCCCCCGTTTCGACTTTATTGCCAGGGGTACATTTGATTGGGGATCACGGAGCAGTTATTCTCTATCCTCTGGCTCTGCTGTACGTTATTTACCCCAGCGTTTACTGGCTCTTGGGGGTACAGGCGATCGCTTTAGCCTCTGGTGCTATTCCGCTCCATATTCTCGGTCGAGAAAGCGGTTTATCGATTGGCTATACCAGAGCCGTAACGATTGCTTACGTGCTGTACCCTGCAATTTTTAATATCAACTTTTTCACGGAATTTAGACCCGAAACCATTGCTGTGCCTGCCCTGATCTGGGCAGTTTTAGCTGCCAATAGAAAATCCAACTGGCAATTTGCGATCGCCGTTGCTCTTGTTTTGAGCTGTAAGGAAGCGTTGAGCTTAACCGTCATTGGTTTGGGTGTTTGGCTGGCTATCTGCCAACAACGGCGAGTTTATGGTTTGGGCTGCATTTTTGCTGGCATAGCCTGGTTTGTTTTTGCTGCTACCTATCTAATTCCGACTTTTCGCGGAGGATATCAGATGGCTGGGACTTGGCACTATGGCTCATTGGGGACCTCCCTGACCGAAATTGCCTGGAAAACAGTAACTCAACCCCAAATTCTCTTAAGTCGAGGTCTAGCAAGCGATCGCCTATTTTATTATTTACTGTTAATTCTTCCCATAATTATTGGTTTACACTGGCGTAAAGCTACAGCAATTATTCCCGCACTGCCGATGCTGGGTTTGAATATCTTGGCTGACTCTTCTCACCAACGAGATCTGATTCATCAATATTCATTGCCGATTATTCCCTTTTTGTTCGTTTGGCTGATTGCCTCACTGGCTTATTTAAACAAACATCGTCAAAGACGCTGGCTATCCAAGCACGTAATAATTGCCTGGTCTGTAGCTGCTTGGATTATACTCGCAAAATACGGCTACTTTTGGACTCGCTACGCCGATCTTTTTGCCAATGTCGATGCCGTTAGAGGAGCAGTAAATTTGGTCGAACCAAATGAAAGAGTGCTTACCTCTGGCTATATTTCACCCCATTTAAGCCATCGTTCTCAGTTAACCTTGCTCGACAGTGGCACTACAGTAGAGAACATTGCCGACTCCAAAATTAGTACAGTATTAATCGCCCATCAGCATTTAGGAGATGTGGCAATTCCAGTAGCAGACAAGATAGTTCGGGACTTATTAGAAACTGCTGACTTCGATCTGGTATACCATCAGCAAGATGTTTTTCTACTCAAGAAGAATGATTAAACATGCTCTTAAAGATCGATCTAAACGACAATCGGCAACTATTTTCCCGACTAAGGCGATCGCAATTAGTACTTTAATTCTATTTTTGTCTAGTAGTCTGCGTCATGCTTTGTTTCAGTCCAGTTTCGATCTGGCTATTTTTGATAATGCTATTTATTTAATTAGTCAGGGGCAAACACCTTTTGTAACTTTTAGAAATCTGCATATCTTAGGGGATCATGCTGCTTTTATTGTTTATCCTCTGGCATTCTTCTATAGAATTCACCCCGACGTTCACTGGCTGTTTTTCATCCAGGCATTATCTTTGACCTCAGCAGCCATTCCCCTTTGGTATCTGAGTCGTGCTACGGGTTTATCTCGATCTCAGAGTCGAACGGTTGCGGTCGCCTATTTACTTTATCCTGCGATCTTCAACATCAACTTGTTTGATTTCCATCCAGAAGTCATTGCCGTCCCCGCCATCTTTGGCGCAATTCTGGCAGTTAAGTTAGATCGAATGGGATGGTTTATCGCTGCCGTTATCCTCATTTTAAGCTGCAAAGCAGTTTTGGCTCTAACCGTTGTCGGGATAGGACTGTGGCTGATTATCTCTAGTAAATATAGATATATCTACGGCATTATTGCGATTGGCTTGGGCTGCGCTTGGTTAGCGATCGCCACTCAATTAATTATTCCTGCTTTTAGCGGTGCGGAGGCTGCTGCGGTGGATCGCTATGGCTATTTAGGAGATTCGGTCTTAGATATTGCCAAAAACTTGCTGATCAGACCAAATTTAGTCCTGCAAAAGATTTTTTCTGGCTCTAGCTTGGGTTATCTTTTCTTATTGTTTATACCTGTTGGTTGGGGACTAGCACCGCAGCAGCTAATGCCGATTATTGGGGCATCACCAATTTTATTAATCAACCTGCTCTCAGAAAGTTCGGCGCAACGTAATTTAGTACATCAGTATTCACTGCCAATTATTCCCTGGCTGTTTCTCATCGTTGCTTTATCTCTGAGCAATAAACAAGCCTGGATCAAAAATCAACGCCGAATTGTAATCTGGTCGATAGTTGCTTTCTTGGCATTAGCCAAATACGGTTACTTTGGCAGTATTTACTGGCAAAATATTGATACATGGTCTGCAACCAATAAAGCGATCGCCCTAGTTAGCGATCGAGGCGGGGTTCTAACTACCAGCGATATTGCTTCCCACCTTACCCATCGCCAGTTGTTAAAATTAACGACCCAAGATTTTACACCTGAAGAATTGCAGAAGTTTGATAATGTTCTATTGAACCTGCGCCATCCTGGTTGGGGAAGCTCCCCAGAAATAGCTGAAGCTATATTCGCTAAACTAAAGCAAGAGTCGTTATTTCAGCTTAAGTTTCAGCAAGACGACGTATTTTTCTTTACCAGAGTCACGAAAAACTCATGACAATTATCCTCACCAACGACGATGGCGTTGATGCCCCTGGGATTCGCGCTTTACAGCAGGCTATCTCCGAACCGACAACTATTGTCGCGCCAGACAAGCAGTATTCAGGCTGTGGGCATCAGGTAACGACAAATAGAGGTATGAAGCTCGAAAAGCGATCGCCGACGGAATATGCCCTAGAAGGAACTCCTGCTGACTGTACCCGTATGGCGATTAATCAAATTGCCACTAATACTAAGCTAGTTTTGTCGGGGATTAACGCAGGGGGAAACCTCGGAACAGATGTTTATATCTCTGGAACAGTGGCTGCGGTAAGAGAAGCAGCAATTCACGGTATTCCTGGCATTGCCATCTCTCACTGGATCAAAAAACCGTTGGTTCTCGACTGGTCTGTGGCGACTCTTTGGACAACTAAGATCCTGAAAGACCTACTATCTCGTCCTCTACCTCCTGGGAGCTTTTGGAACGTTAATTTACCTCATCTCGAACCAGATCGACCAGAGCCTAAAATTATCCTGTGTGAACCAAGTATTGCTCCCTTGCCAGTCGATTATCGAATTGAAGGAGACACCTATCATTATCAAGGCGAGTATGCCAAACGCGATCGCGCCCCAGGAACAGATGTCGATGTTTGCTTTAGCGGTAATATTGCCGTAACTTTAATCAAGCTTTAATCGGGCTTTAAACAGTCAATATATAAGGCTTTGTTCTTTAAATTTTGCCTGCGTCGGCGGTATGTCGAACCAAAGCATCCTGAACCTGTGGTGGTAGCTGGCGCATGATCTTACCTTTTTCTCGATCTACCCCAACCAAGACAACTTTGCCTGTTAAAAATATTTCTTGGCGATCGTAGGACTGAATTTCGTAATCCCAGTTGATGCGAACTCCTTTACTTTCGACCAGCCGAGCCTTAACAATCGCCGATACTCCCAAGCGAATGGGTAGATGATAGCGCAGAGAAAGCTCGACTACGGGGAGGTCGCATCCCATTGCCACTAAATCGGCAAACTCCACGCCGATAGATCGCAGATATTCTACTCTCGCCTCTTCCATCCAGGTCAGGTATGTCCCGTGCCAAACAATCCCCGCATAGTCGGTATGGTGGGGTTGAGCTTTAACTGGATATTCAAACCAGCTTTGGGTTTTTGCTTCTAAACCTGCTTCTGGCTCAATAGCGGAAGTAGGTAGTTTTGGTAGCTGAGGAACTTGCTTGTCTTTATCTATCAATTCCCGATCCTCTCAACGTGATTTTTAGATAGGCTATAGCGTTGTTTTAAAATTTTAGATGAGGGATGAGCATCTGACTACTAATTGTTGATCTCGGAACTTACAGACTCGATCGACTCTGAAATCGAGTTTGGTAGCTGCTTGATTTGCGTATTAGCTTGGATAACAAGCTGTCGATTTTTAATTTGAATCTCAGTCACGGCGAAAGCAAGATTGTTATTTTCAAAATGGCGTAGATACAGCAGATCTTGAACTTTGTTCATAATAGCTACCGTTTCATTCAGATCTAGAGTTTTATTTTCTAGATATTTCCCTCCGCCAAAGCCAATTTCCGAACCAGACTGATAGAGCCGAAAAGCAATTTCAAATGGTGCCGATTTAATCTGCCGATCTCGGTTTAGGATAATTAACCCAGCCAAAGATAGATTATCTTGTTCGAGATGACACTTACCCTGCTGCAGATAGAAATTTGCTGGGTGTCGGTCGATTTGCAAACTCAAATTTTGTAAGAGAGTCCTGACATACTGCGAATTCAACAGGCGATCGCAATCCGACTCGGTAAAGACCAGCTTGAGCTGGAAATTTCCAGGTCGATCGAAAGCAATCTTGCCTAGTAGTGCCTGGGTCAAATTAAGGGAAAGATCTTCACAGGCAATGTCTATTGCTTCGAAATGAATATCCTTGCCAGCAATAATTTTTTCACCCTCAATCTTCAAAGAATCAGCCTTTCCTTGAAAGGCTTGAGACACTTCACTATCCAGCTTGACATCAATTTTTCTGGATGACTGTAGCTGGCTAGAGATTGCTGCTTCGGCAACCTTATTGACTAGATGCTGAGGTAGATCGACATTCTCGACTGGCTCATGGCTCATAACTAAATTTTGCTAAGTATGGGATTTTGCTAGATTTGGCTCACTTTTTGTTGAGCAGATCCTTTCTTTGAATTAAACGAGACAATTGATGGACAAATAAGCTAGGTGAGTTCGATAAAGATATTCTGACCGAATTTTGAGATATATACGCAGAAATACTTTCTCGCGAGCGAGCAGATGACTTTAATTTATTTTTTTTCAAGCTAACAACTGTTAAAAAAATTAGTTTTGTGGATTTAACAATGGTTCAGTCATAGCAACCCAAACGGTCGGTATTTGGTGTAGGTCGATATTTCGCTTCACTATGAGAAGAAGTAAACATGGTAATAGTCAGGATAGCGGTTAATGGTTTTGGACGTATTGGTAGATCGATATTTTTTGCGGGGTTAGACGATCCTCAGAGCGAATTTGTCTGTATCGACAATTTAATTACCGTTGAGGCGAGATCGCCTATCTTCTAAAGTAGGACTTGGCTCACGATCTTCTTACGGGCGGTGTCAGAGCGCCAAACGGAATTACCGTTAACGGCAAATTTTTCCCTGTATCTCGTAGAAACCCTGAAGGATAGCCCTGGCGAAAGCATTCTGATAAATACTATCCACGCCATGACAGCAACTCAGCTCACCTTAAATTGCTTTAATCAGAAAGATTTGAGGTAGAGATGGCATGGGGATCGAAATATTATTCCCGTCTCGATAGGGACAGTTAAAGTAGCAGATAGGTTGACGGTTATGGCAATTTACGTAACGACTTGCGATGTTTCCATAGTTGACCTTATTTTTCGTATTGCAAGACCGACTAGCCATGACGAGGTTTGCCCCGCAATGAAAAATGCACCCGTTTCCATAGTTTCTACGGATTTTGCAGCAGATGCCTACCCCAGTGTTTCTAATGCTGCAGGTATGGAATTAAACAGTAATTTCTTCAAGGTTGTGGGATGGTATGACAACGAATGGGGTTATACCAAATTATGCGATCGACCTGATTTTAGCTATGGCAGCTAAGGAGTCAGAAATGTTGATTTCTGCCTGTAATTTTAGGTAAATCAAAATATTAAACCCCAAAGAGACGTTCGATCGAATGTCTCTACATGCGTAAACTGTCGCAAAAGAAGATATATTAATTTGCGCTGGCATTTTAACCAAATATCTCAAATTTTAATCAGGAGAATTGATGCTTAACCAAACAGAAGCCGTAATTGAAGCGATCGCTGCTAGAGAGATTTTAGATTCCCGTGGTCGTCCTACCATCGAAGCCGAAGTACGCCTAGAGACGGGGGCAGTCGGTTTGGCTCAAGTACCAAGTGGTGCTTCTACAGGAAGTTTTGAGGCTCACGAGCTAAGAGACGACGACAAAAACCGCTACGGAGGCAAGGGAGTTCTTACCGCCGTACGTAACGTCAAAGAAAAAATTTCACCCGATTTGCTTGACGTAGACGCTTTGGATCAGGCAACGGTAGATCGGATTATGATCGATCGCGATGGCTCAGAGAACAAGAAAAATTTGGGTGCAAACGCTATCTTGGCGGTATCTCTTGCAACGGCAAAAGCAGCAGCAGCAGAAGTCGAACTACCCCTCTATCGCTATCTAGGAGGTCCTTTGTCTAACGTCCTCCCCGTACCGATGATGAACGTAATTAACGGTGGTTCTCATGCAGACAACAACGTCGATTTTCAAGAATTCATGATTATGCCCGTCGGCGCTGATTCTTTTCGAGAAGCTCTACGCTGGGGAGCGGAAGTATTTGCCACTCTAAGCAAGGTCTTGGGCGAAAAGGGTCTTCTATCTGGTGTAGGGGACGAAGGTGGGTATGCGCCCAACCTAGGCTCAAATCAGGAAGCATTAGACCTGTTGATTATGGCAATTGAAAAGGCAGGCTACAAGCCAGGATCGGAGATTGCCCTGGCGATGGACGTGGCTGCTAGCGAATTTTATGCCGACGGCAAGTATACCTATGACGGTGAAGCACATTCTCCAGAAGAATTTATTAGCTATCTTGCAGAACTGGTAGACAAGTACCCCATCGTTTCGATTGAAGATGCGCTACATGAGGATGATTGGGATAGCTGGAAAGTTCTGACCGACAAACTAGGCTCGAAGATTCAGCTTGTTGGCGATGACCTGTTTGTCACCAACAAAACTCGCCTGCAAAAAGGGATCGACCTAAAAGTCGGCAACGCAATCTTGATCAAGCTCAATCAAATTGGGACGCTGACAGAGACTCTAGAAACTATCGAGCTGGCAACTCGTAGTGGTTATCGTTCGGTGATCAGCCATCGTTCGGGAGAAACAGAAGATACTACTATTGCCGACTTAGCGGTTGCGACTCGCGCGGGACAAATTAAAACAGGTTCGCTTTGCCGTAGCGAAAGGGTTGCAAAATATAATCGCCTCTTGCGAATTGAAGAAGAACTAGGCGATCGCGCGGTCTATGCTGGCACAATCGGTTTGGGACCAAAAAGCTAATTAAAACTCTTGAGTTAAATCTTTAGTTTCTAAACCAAAGATTAAGGCTTGGGTCATTCCCAGCCTTTCTCAGTAAATCTAGTAGTAACCTATAAACAGTCAAAAAAAATTTGGCGTGGCAATATAGAAGCGAGCTATACAAAAATATCATTTAGACAGCAATCTCCTCGTGACGATTTTATATACCAAATTGCCTGTCTGTGTCTTAAGCAATCATCTATACCAACATCATCTTTAGGGAAATATGGAATCAAAAACTTCTCAAAAGCTCGATCCTAACGTTACTACTGCTAATTTGACCGACCGTACTATCCAAGTTGAAGACGATCGCACGGGCATGAGTGTCGAGACTCTCAAACGAGCCTTTGCCGATAACCTGTTCTATCTTCAGGGAAAAGACGAGTCTAATGCTACCCTTCATGATTATTATCAAGCCCTAGCCTTTACGGTTCGCGATCGCCTGCTACATCGCTTTATCAAAACAGGACGTACCTACTACGAAGAAGACGTAAAGGTCGTATCCTATCTTTCGGCTGAATTTTTAATGGGTCGTCATCTAGAGAATAATTTGATTTCTCTGGGGATCTACGAAAAAATGCGGGAAGTGGTTAGTGGCTTTAATCTTGAGATTGAAGATCTCGTTGAAGAAGAACCCGATCCTGGTTTGGGTAACGGTGGTCTAGGTCGTTTAGCTGCCTGTTTCTTAGACTCTTTGGCTAACTTAGAGATGCCCGCCATTGGTTATGGTATTCGCTATGAGTTTGGGATCTTTCACCAGGCATTAAGAGACGGTTGGCAAGCAGAAATTCCCGACAACTGGCTGATGTTCAAAAATCCTTGGGAAATTGCTCGTCCCGAAGATTCTGTCGAGATTAAGCTTGGGGGACATACCGAAAGCTATCGCGATGCCAAGGGTAACGTGCGCGTATCTTGGATTTGCGATCGCAAAGTAAAAGCCGTTCCTTACGATACTCCCGTACCTGGATATCGCACTAACACGGTTAACTCCTTGAGACTATGGAAGGCAGAAGCCAGCGAACAGTTTAACTTTGAAGCTTTTAACGCTGGTAACTACGATCGCGCCGTGGCAGAAAAAATGAGTTCGGAAACGATCTCTAAAGTTCTTTACCCCAACGACAATACTCCTCAAGGTAAAGAACTCCGTTTGGCACAGCAGTATTTCTTTGTTTCTGCTTCCTTGCAGGATCTAATCAAGATTCACCTCCACGTTCATCCCGACTTAAGCAACTTCCAGCAAAGAGCAGCAATCCAGCTCAACGACACTCACCCTGCGGTAGCAGTTGCCGAGTTGATGCGTCTGTTGGTTGACGAACACGATATGGACTGGGATCAAGCTTGGACTATTACCCAGGAAACCTTGGCGTATACCAACCATACTCTCTTGCCAGAAGCTCTTGAAAGATGGTCGGTTAACCTGTTTAGCCGTATGCTGCCCAGACACATCGAAATTATTTACGAGATCAATCATCGTTTTCTCGAAGATATTCGCACCTGGTTTCCCGATGATGAAGAGTTGGCTTCCGAGCTTTCGATCATTGAAGAAGGTGCAGAGAAAAAAGTTCGCATGGCAAACCTAGCCTGTGTTGGTAGCCACGCAATTAACGGTGTTGCAGCTTTGCACACAAAACTGCTGCAAAAGTATACTCTTCAGGGCTTTGCTAAACTTTGGCCCGAAAAATTCTTTAACAAAACTAATGGGGTAACTCCTCGTCGCTGGATCTTGTTGAGCAATCCTAGATTGGCGAAGTTAGTTACAGAACAAACTAAAAGCGATAGCTGGCTCAAAAATCTCGATGAGATGCGAGTGCTAGAGAAGTTTATCGATGATAAGGAATTTTGCGAGCAGTGGCGCGACATCAAGCGTCAAAACAAAATTACCCTAGCTCAACAGATTAAGAAGATTAAAAATGTTGATGTTAACGTTGATTCTATATTTGATGTTCTAGTCAAAAGAATTCACGAATACAAACGCCAGCACTTAATGGTGTTGCACATCATTGCTCTCTATAACCGCATCAAGCAAAATCCAAGTGCGGAGATCGTTCCTCGGACTTTCATCTTTGGAGGAAAAGCTGCACCTGGCTACTTTATGGCAAAGCTGATTATTAAATTTGCTAATGCTGTAGGGGAAGTTGTCAACAAAGATCCCGATGTTAAAGGACGCTTGAAAGTAGTTTTCTTACCTAACTTCAACGTTTCCCTCGGACAAAAAATCTATCCTGCTGCAGATCTTTCAGAACAGATCTCCACTGCGGGTAAAGAAGCTTCGGGTACGGGGAATATGAAGTTTGCCATGAATGGTGCTTTAACCATTGGTACTCTCGACGGGGCAAACATTGAAATCCGCGAGGAAGCTGGTGCAGAAAACTTCTTCCTATTTGGTTTGACTGCGGAAGAAGTCTATCAGATGAAGGCAGATGGCTACGATCCTATGTCCTTTTACAACGACAACCAAGGATTAAAAGCGGTAATCGATCGCATTGCCAACGGCGACTTTAGCCACGGCGATACCAAGCTCTTTAAGCCGATTGTTGACTCTCTACTCTATGACGATCCCTACATGCTGCTAGCGGATTATCAGGACTATATCGACTGTCAGGATCGAGTGTCTGAAACTTACAAGGATAAGGAGAAATGGACAAAAATGTCGATTCTCAATTCCGCCAGAATGGGTAAATTCTCCAGCGATCGCACAATCAAAGAATATTGCGAACAAATTTGGGATATCGAACCCGTTGAAATTAACTTAGAAGCCTTTAAATAATTAATGGCAGGCTAGCTAATAGATTTACAGTTTATAGATGTTCTTTCGGGGGCATCTTTTTTTTCTTGCGTGTGCAAAATTTTAAATGATTATTTCGCGCAGAGACGCAGAGACGCAGAGAATTTATAAATACCTCAACTTCCCGCAACAAGTTACTAAGAGTCTTCTTAAAAGTTTTAGATAATCCTCAATTCTATTAAGCTGAGATTATATAGTTGAGCCTGTATTTCTAGAGGTATAGAAGCAATGAGCGATCGCCTAGGTATGGTCTGCGGTTTTTTAGGAGGGACAATAGTTAGTGTTGAGGAGGGATATAAAGTATTTCCGCACCCAAAACCAGACAAGGTTTATAACCGATTAAGTGATGCTAAGTGGTTTTTAGCCTTGAGATGGTGCGATAGCCTAGACACTCCCGCAGGCATTGTTAACAATATGGGAGAATTAGCCTTTTTTAATCGGGTTGTTTTAGAAATGGGGTCAGAAGAGTTTGTTCCCCAACAGTATCGCCTAGAAGTCTTTGAGCAGTGCTTATCCCTAAAGCCAAACGAAACAATAAACTATCAACTACCCAAAAAAGATCGCCCAAATCTCAGCAAAAACCTGGAAATACAGGCTTTGGCGATCGACTCCCGTTATGGCAAAGTAGCTTTGGTCAGAGAAGTTATAGGTTACGGGTTATAGGTTATAGGTTACTCAAATGCCAATCTCTATCAAATCAAAAGTAATCTTACTGAGCCTCATCACCCCAGTTTAGAAAAACTTCCATATCCACATAATTCGTGCCGTCCACTTGAGATACGAGAGAATTCGATCCCGTAGCGCTAGAAAGCTTAATCGGCCCGCTTGCTGCCCAAACACGGCGATCGAGAATTTTTAACAGGGTTTGATTGGCATCCGTACCTGGCTTAAACGTCACTAATAGCCCATCGGGTAAACAAGAACCGCCTTTATAGGCAGCTACGCAAAGAGCAGGCAGGTTATTGATCGTATCGGCTTTAATGTACTTTAGCGTGCCGTTATCATCGAATTTTTTAAAGCGATCGGAAACAATTTGGCAACGTTCTTCAGGGGTAAAAGGAGGGGGAAATGAGCGGTCTGTCCACCTAATTAACGGAATCGATCCCCTTTCAGTACTAACAGTAGTAGACATCTGGCTAACATCACAGCTAAAGCGACTTTGAGCCTGACTTGACTCAGAGCTTACGGCGATCGCTCCGAAGGATATTGTTATACCCATTAAGGTTTTGGCTAATAAATTTGGCTTCATGATGATGGCTCTCCGAAAATCTGAATTTTAGATACTAAATATATATATGTAAAAAGTATATTGTAAACAACTGACTGGCTTAACGAACTAAAGGTTTATATTATTACAAACAGAGTCTCGATCTTGGCTATCTAGGTTACACATGTATATATGTATAGGATATTTTTAAAATGCAGGCAAGTCATAGGTTGCTAATTGCTTTGCTGACGTTCTAAGATCGTTTTGGGTGTCTGTTCATAGGCGATTTTGTCAAGTCTCAAGAACGAACGCATCATTTAGCGTTTGAGATACCAAATTACGCGATTTGCGTCTGACTCACCGCCTACAATTTTTTTATTGGCACTAGCAGCAATACTATTGATACTACGGGAATCATCCCCAAATAAACTTTGTTCTGGGTCTAAGTTTATAGATCTCAAATTTTGATGATGCGATCGCGGCTAATTGACCGAGTGGATTTGAATAACTCAAACTTAAAGCTTCAGGTATTAAAAAATCTCTTTTAATAACCACTCTATGTTCGATCGAACTCAAAAGTTATATCGAAGTACTTTATTAAAGCTTAGAACTAGTAATCTAAAACAAAGCTCATTTAAAACAAAGGGGTTTTATTCTTACTCCTGACTGGTCAAATCTAAAAATAATTCCATATCGACGTAGGTTTCACCATTAAATCGAGAGATTACTCGTTCGGGTTTATTTTCGCTACCACTACTGAGTTTATAGGGTTCTCCTGTTGCCCAAACTCGGCGATCGAGAATTTTGATTAAAGCTGCATCGGCGTTAGTTCCAGGTTTAAAAGTTACCAGCAGTCCATCGGGTAAACAAGAACCGCCTTTATAGGCTGCAATGCAAAGTACGGGCAGATTGTTAATCGTGTCGGCTTTAATATATTTCAGCGTGCCGTTATCATCAAATCTTCTAAATCTCTCTGAAACAATCTGACAGCGCTGTTGAGGGCTGTAGGGTGGGGGAAAAGAGCGATCTGTCCATCGCAGCAGAGGAATTGAACCTCTTTCTGTCTGTACCATTGTCGAAACTCGATCGAGATTACAGCTAAAGCGTTCTTGAGCCTGACTGGGTTCGACACTAATAGCGATCGCGCTAGCTATGCCCAAAGTCATGAAGACAGAGGTAAATATATTTAATTTCACAATATTTAGTCAATAAATAAGATAGCTGGGGATAGTAAGTGTATCTATAAGAAAAATTAGTTCTTAAAGTGTCTGTTGATTTAGACTCCCTAAGTAGATATACGTTCCTTTTAATTTTAAAATGCAAATAAAATTAACCATAGCCCTGTCTTTTTATTGAGGGATATTTTTACATTTTTTTTACAAAATCTTTGAAGCAGCTCTATCTTTACTGTTAGGTGCAGTCTTGCTCGAGCGACTAGCGTCAGCAGAGTCAAGGTTGATAGACTAGGCATTCTTAAATCATGCTCATTTGGGTGCAGCAGAGACGATATGATTCCCGAAATCTCGACGATCGATCTATTAAAGCTAGCTTCAGGCGATGTTTTGTCCCTTCAGGTTTATAAGTTTAAAGGTAATCTCCCTGGCAAGAAAGCTTATATTCAGGCAAATCTTCACGGGGCAGAGATTGTCGGCAACGCCGTAATTGGGCAGCTAATCGAGCATTTGACGGCGCTCGAACCAGATCGGCTAACGGGAGAAATTTGGTTAGTACCCGTCTGTAATCCTCTGGGGGTCAATCAGCGATCGCATTTTTTCTCGACGGGACGATTTAACAGCTATGACGGCAAGAACTGGAATCGTATTTTTTGGGACTATGAGCAGGAAGCAGAGGATTTGACTGAATTTGCGCGATCGCAGCTGGATCTGACTCCTGTAGAAATTCGTCGCAACTATTTGGCAGAAATAAAGCAAGCCTGGGCAGAAGAGTTGGAGCAGCTCAATTTACCCCGTAGCGCAACCGTCAGCCGACAATATCGCTATCGGTTACAGTCATTATGTTTGGATGCCGACTATGTAATTGATATTCATAGCTCTAGCAATCAGGCGATCGACTATACTTTTGGCTTCCGCGAGAGAGTTGATAGCCTGAAATATTTACTGTTGGAATATGGCTTATTAATGGATCGATATGATGGCGATGCTTTTGATGAGGCATTCTTAAAACCATGGCTAGCCTTAGAACGGGAGTTAGCCGATCTGGGTAGAGAAGTCAGATTTGACGTGGAAGCCTGGACGTTAGAGCTTGGCGGAGGAATGGTGATGAATCCCGATTCTGTTGCCAGGGGCTTAGCGGGAATTAAAAACTATTTAACCTACAAACAAATGCTGTCGGGTATAGCAGACAGCCAGAACGTTACTCTAGTTGATAAACAGAAGATAAATAGTTATTACGCACCGACAGGGGGAATGGTACAGTCTAGATTGCCCTTGGCGACTAAAGTAAAGTCTGGAGAACAAATTTATCAGCTTCTCAGCTTCAACAAGCAGGGGACACCTCCAGAAATTATGGCGGTTCATGCCGAGACATCAGGGATTGTTTTCGATCTTTCAACTAATCATTGTGTCAACCAGGGAGAATACGTGATGGATATTCTCGACTGCTAACTTAGAGTCAAAGCGTGCCTTGCCTCTACCTACTTTTTACTCGTAATTCATGGATTCTTCAGAAAACTCCCCAGATCTCAATCTCGATAGCCTCGCGACAACTATTCCTATTGCCCCTCCAGATTTTAGATCGGGTTTTATTGCCATTGTCGGCAGACCGAACGTGGGCAAGTCGACTCTGATGAATCATCTAATCGGACAGAAAGTTGCCATTACTTCTCCCGTAGCGCAAACGACCCGTAATCGTCTGCGAGGCATTTTAACTACTCCTGAAGCTCAGATTATCTTTGTCGATACTCCTGGGATTCACAAACCCCATCACGAATTGGGCAAAGTCTTGGTACAGAATGCTAAAACCGCAATTAAGTCGGTAGATTTAGTTTTGTTTGTGGTAGATAGCTCTAGCGAGGCAGGAACGGGCGATCGCTTTATTTTTGATATTCTCAAACGAATCGATACCCCCGTCGTTCTGGGTCTAAACAAGGTCGATCTCCAGCCTGCTAACTGTGAGTTTATTGACGATACCTACGCCGATCTAATCGCCGATACTAACTGGTCTACGGTCAAGTTTTCTGCCACGCAGGGAACGGGAACGTCAGATTTGCAGCAGACCCTAATTAGTCAGCTAGAAACAGGTCCTTACTACTATCCTCCCGATCTAGTTACGGATCAGCCCGAACGCTTTATTATTGCCGAGCTGATCCGAGAACAAATTTTGCTCCATACTCGTCAGGAAATTCCTCATTCTGTAGCAATTACGATTGAAAAAATTGTAGAAATGCCTAAAATAACTAAGGTAAATGCAGCAATTAATATCGAACGCAGTTCACAAAAGGGAATTCTGATTGGTAAAAAGGGTAGCATGCTCAAAACTATTGGCACAGCAGCCAGACAGCAGATTCAAAAGCTGATTGCAGGAAAGGTTCATTTGGAATTATTTGTTAAAGTCGAACCCAAGTGGCGACAGTCGCGTTTGCGTTTGGCAGAATTTGGTTATCAGGTTGAAGAATAGCAATAGGGGATGAATGACAAGGAATGAAATATGAGTCGAAGATTCAGGTCAAGGTCAAGCTTTTTGCTGTCTATCAAGAGGTGTTTGGCACGTCGGATTTGGATCTAGAACTATTGCCAGAAACGACCGTAGGTAAAATGCTAGAGTCTTTGATTGCCCAGCAGCCTCAGATTGAGAAGTGGCGAGACGTTACCCGCTTTGGAGTAAATCTGCAGTTTGTGGAAGCGGATACGGTGCTTCAAGATGGGGATGAGATAGTCTTAATTCCTCCTGTTAGCGGAGGCTAGACGATGAACGACGATCGCCATCGGCTAATTAATCGGTTCGACCGAGCCAAGGACTTTCTCAATCAAAATATCGACGAACGACCTGTTTATGGCGATTTAATCTCTAGTTTGGAGTCTATGGGCGATCGCCTACAGAGCAAAAAGCTCACGGCAAAAATTGTCAGTCCATCTGCTTCTCTAGCAGCAAGTTTGCTGGCAAAGCATGAGGCAAATGAAAGTTTGCGATCGCTCTATGAATTTCAGGTAGTTGCGCCTATTACTCAAATTTGCGAGATTTTGCAGCACTGTGACTTAATTTGTCTGATTTATGAGGACAAGCATTCAATTCGGGAGCATCACTACAGGTTAGTCGAGCTGGCTCAAAAACAGAACGTCGATCTGCTGCTGCTAGTTAATATAACTCCTGCCAATCTCGAACGAAAAGAATATGCTGATTGGCAAAGAGATATAGATGCTCTCCAGAATAATTTGCTACAGTTGCCCTTCGATCGTTTTATCGACCTAGATCGTTTGGAACAGCTCGATCTCTATCAGCGATCGCTAATTAATTTGTATCTAGTTCTTCTGAATAATCGTCTAGCTAGAATTGAAGATGCGATCGTCCAAGAAATTAAACGCTGCTTTAATCGAGAAATAACTAGTCTTTGGCAGTCGATTAAACATACAAACGCAAAATACTGTGCGGGCGAACCTTTATATTTATATCAACAGCAGTTTAGACAGAGTACTCAGACTCTGAATCAATTCAGACAGCAGCTAATTAGAGATATCAAGCAGGCGATTAATCATGAAAAGACAGGTTTACTCAATCCTTTTACTACTGAAAGCCTAATCTTCAATCTTCGACAGTTAATTGATTCTGCTGAAGTAAAAATTGTTGTCGAAACAGAGCAAACCTATCTATATCTAGCTCTAACTAACTTTCCCCAGCAGCCGTTGCTAGATGACTATGTTTTAGAACTATGCCAGCAAAGAATCGATAATATTTTGGCTAGTCAGTGGTCAAAAATAAATTATGTTTATGGAGAGGGGGGACTAAACACTTTAGTCGAACGTACTAATCAGGAGTTAAATTGGATTGAGAAATTAATCAATCCTGAAGCAAAACTTTTGTCGATAGAGTCAAACCAGCCCCAGCTAGGTATAGAAGAAATAGTCGATCCCTACTGTTTCAAAGTCAACAGCAGAATAGCTTTTGACTATAATTTTACTCAAAGCAGCTGGTTTCGCCTGTTTATCTCCGCCTTAGTCGGAACCGCAATTTACCTATTTACCTGGCTGTATTTAGGTACGGAAAAATATATCGGCTTTATGATTATTATTTTCCAAATTATTAACTTGATTACAGGGCAAAATATTAAAAAAGCCAAGCTTAAGCAGCATACCAAAGAATTAAAGCGGATAGTCGATCGCGAATGTCAAACGTTAGTCAGAACTGTGATTAATTATCTAACCCAAGCTTTAATTATTGCAGTAGATCGAGAATGTCAATTCTACCAGCAAGAATACGATCGGGCGATCGCGAGCGCGCAAAACAAACTAGATAAGCTAAAACAGAGCAACGAAGCCCAAAAATTAAGCATTGAGAATTTGAAACGCGATCGCGATCGAATTATTGTCTGGTTTGACTAATCCCCACCTATAAAACGCGCAATTTTACGACTCTAGCAATATCTGCCACTCAAACAATCTTCTCGCTAATTCCAGTTAATTCATAACCATGTACCCGCCAGCTATAGTCCTGTTGATGCTGCACTACAAAAATAACTTTAACCAAATTTCCCTCTCGATCCATAACCATCGCAATTAAGGCAGGAAAGTTCTTTACCAGGGTAAACCCACGGAACATAATCGAGCGAGGTTTAAAAATAGCGCTATACTCGCTGCTTAATGCCTGCATGAAACCTTGGGGAGTAAATCTGCTCTGAATCTTTGGACTAGTTAGAGCAAAAGCCGTTTCTGGATCGTTATCTTGAAATGCCTGCAATTGCTTCTCAATTAGCTGGCGAATAAGGCTCTTATCACTTTCAGATATATACATTTGGAACAACTTCAAAAATTAAAACTTGTTACTTTTATTTCGAACGCAAATAAATGCTTGCTTCGATTTAACCTTTGACTGCGCCTGCCGTTAATCCTTGAACAATCTGACGCTGGAAAACCAGCACAAGGATTACCAATGGTAGAGTACCCAAAACTGTGGCAGCAGCGATCGGTCCGTAAGGAATATCAAATAAACTTGCACCCCCTAACTGTGCAGTAGCCACGGGAATTGTCTTTTTGGCTTCTTCGGTAATAAAGGTCAAGGCAAAGATATATTCATTCCAGGCAAAGATAAAGGTTAGGATTCCAGTAGTTGCCAGGGCAGGAAGGGTCATTGGTAGCAAAATGTTGACTAACATACCCCAGGTTTTATAGCCATCGATCTTGGCAGCATCTTCTAGATCTTGGGGAAGCTGTTGAAAAAAGCTCCTCATCACCAAAATTGTCAGGGGTAAATTAATCGCCGTATAGGGAATAATCAAGGCTAAATAATTGTTGCCCAAGCCAACTGCTTTAACTATTTCTAATAGCCCTAAAAACAGCAATACATAGGGAAACAGAGTAATTATCAAAATTCCCGTCAGAATTAGCTTTTCGCCTGGTAAATTCATTCTCGTTAGGGCATAGGCAGCGGGAGAGCCTAACACTAGACAGAGAACAGTTGAAATGCTGGCTACTAAAGCACTGTTAAAAACATAGGTAAGAAACGGACGGCGATCGAACAGTTGACCGTAGTGATCTAAAGTAAACTCCCTAGGCAAATAAACGTTAGGAATTGCCGAGATATCCTTGTTTAGTTTGACAGAGGTAAGTATCTGCCACAGTATTGGCGCTAGGAAAAAAACCATAATTGCGAAAATCCCCAACCACAACCATAGTTTGGTTAGCGAAATGCTTTGGTCTTGATTCTTAGGCTTTGCTAACGACATAGAACAACTAGAAAAACTAGAACAACTTTGGTCGAGGTAAATACTGGAACTATGTTACATTCTTTGGGTACTTAATACATTTTTAAATGCCTTGGGGCAAAAAACGTATGTCTTTCGGTCTATTTTTGCTTTGAATAGACGATTGAGGTAGTCAGCAAGCCTCTGTTTTAGGTATTATTTCCTATCTATATCGGGTTAAATCTTAATGTTGTCGTTCGATTAAGGCAATATTGAATAATTAATACTTAGATCTGAGAGAAAATAGTTACTCCCAATTCAGTTAAGTATTGATATAGTTACCTTATACTTTATCGATTTAGTTAGTAATTATAAAAAGGAATATAGTAAGTTGATTGGGAAACTAAGCATTCAGTCAAAGCTGATGCTGATGCTGTTAAGCGTGTGTATCAGCTCAATTATGGCGATCGCCTATGTAGGCTACAACAACGGTCGTCAGGCTTTATCCAATAGTATTCAAAATCAGCTAGTTAGTCTACGAGAAGTCAAAGCTGCAGAGATAGAGAACTATTTTGAAACCGTACGCTCTCAGGTGCAAACTATCAGCGAAGTCGGTGATGTCGCCAAGGCAGTCAAAGATTTTAAGGCTGCTTATCAAGAGCTGGAAGATAAAACTCTGCAAATTGCCTGGAACGATGGCTTAAAGGATTTTTACAATCAGAAATTTCTGCCCAAGCTAGAGCAAAATACTGAGGGGAAGCCTCTACTCTATTCTTACTTTCCCCAGAACGCTGCTGCGCGCTATTTACAATATCAATACATTGTTGCTAATAGCAATGCGACGGGAGAAAGAGAATTTCTCAATCGAGCTAATGATGGCAGTAATTACAGCCAGATTCACGGTCGAATCCAGCCTGTTTATCGTAACTTTACTGAAAGATTTAACTACTACGATTTATTTTTGATCGATGCTGACACGGGCAACATTATCTATTCAGTCGAAAAAGAAACTGATTTTGCTACCAATATTTTTAATGGTCCTTATGCCAGCAGCAGTTTAGCAGAGGTAGTTAGAACAGCTAGCAAGGGTAGAAACAGAGATTTTGTTACAGTTTCAGATTTTGAACCCTACAGCGCTTCTTATGGGACACCTGCAGCCTTTATTGCCAGCCCAGTCTTTGATAACTCCAAATTAATCGGTATCTTGGCATTTCAAGTATCGATTGACGAAATAAATCGGATTATGACCAGCGATAAAAACTGGTCTCAAAATGGTTTGGGCAAGACGGGAGAAACCTATTTAGTTGGTTCGGACTACGGCATGAGAAGCGGTTCTCGTTTTTTAATCGAGCAGCCTGAAGCTTATTTTAAAGCAGTTGAAGCCGAGGGATTACCAAAAGATGAGATTGCCAGTATTAAAAAGCTCAACACAACTATTCTCCACCAGGCAGTAAATACTCCTGCGATCGAACAGGCTCTTGATAATCAAATCGGCTTTACCGTGGTTGAAGATTATCGAGGCAAAGAAACTCTTAGCGCCTATCGCCCTCTAGAGCTGGATGGTTTGAACTGGGTAATTAATGCTCAGATTGATACAGAAGAAGCTTTTCAGCCTATTAAAGAGTTTCAGAGGAAGGTATTGCTAGCTACCGCCATTATTGTACTTTTGGTAACGCTAATTTCGTCTCTCCTGTCATACTATTTTGTTCGTCCAATTCGCACTCTAATCGATGGTTTTCGCCAGGTAGGGAAAGGCAGCACTGATGTTAAAATCCATGTCAAATCTAAGGATGAATTTCGAGAACTGGCAAATTCTTTTAATGACATGGTGGACAAGCTAGACCATCAAAACAAGTTGGTACAGGAGAAAAACCAAGAAAATGAAGAACTCTTGTTGAGTATTCTTCCCGAACCCGTAGCCAAAAGAGTTCAGCAGGGAGAAGAAAGTATTGGCGATAGTTTTTCTAACGTCACGGTGCTGTTTGCCGATTTGGGCGGATTTAGCGAACTGTCTGAAACTTTACCAGCCAGCGAAACAGTTGCCCTGCTTAACGATCTGATCCTCGCTTTTGATGATGCTGCGGAGAAACATGGGGTAGAAAAGCACAAAACTATCGGTAGTGGCTATATGGCAGTGTGTGGTCTGTCTGTACCCCGTCTGGATCAGGCAAAAAGAATTATCGATTTTGCCCAAGACATGCTGCGAATTTTACGCCGTATTAATCGAGACAAAAATGTCAATCTCCAACTACGCATTGGAGTCAATTCTGGTTCGGTAGTGGCGGGAATAGTCGGCAAAGACAAATTTATCTACGACCTCTGGGGTGATACCGTTAATGTTGCCAATCGTCTGCAGTCTCAAGGACAGTGGAACACGATTCAGGTAACCCAGAGTGTCTATAATCGCATCGGCGAGTTTATGGATAATTTTGCACCAACCTCAGACTTAGAATTATCTGGTCAAAAAACAGTTGGGGTCTGGATAACCAAACCTTACGAACCTGTTATTAAATAGCAAAAATTTCAAGGTTTAAAGTGCGAGTGGCTATTAATTAGTTATTGACGGAATATGCAGGAATCTTTTTGGCAGCAGGACTGGTTTGTTTGGGGAGCAGTGCTAATTATTGTCTTCCCTTTTGCGACTTTGATGTTAGGGGAAATTATTTATCGAGCTAAGGCAAAAGACAAATTGCTGGTGGCAACTCTAAACATCGTCCGTAATCTAATTTTTCCGAGCTTGGCGCTGTTTATTCTACTCAACAAGGTGCTGGGGCTGTCCCAGGAAACTACGCCGATGCGTCTGGTGCAAACTGCTCTGTGGCTGTTTACGATTCATGGCTCTCTAACGGTAGTTAATGGGCTGCTATTTAATCAGGCTAAGACTGGAAGCTGGCAGGCAAACGTTCCCAGGCTGTTTCGAGATCTAAGTCGTGTCTTTCTAATTCTATGTGGTATTGCCCTGGTGCTGTCTGTAGTTTGGGGTGCAGATCTCGGTGGCGTGATTGCAGCTTTGGGGGTAGGTTCGATTGTTATTGGTTTAGCTCTACAGGACACCTTAGGCAACTTGTTTTCAGGGATTGCGCTCTTGTTCGAGCGTCCCTTTACTGAAGGTGACTGGATTGAGGTAGACAGTATTATCGGCAAGGTGATCGAGATTAACTGGCGCTCGGTGCATATTCTGACTAGAGAATTAGAAATGCTGGTTATTCCCAACGCGGTATTAGCAGGAGCGACTATTCGTAACTATCGTCGTCCCCAAAGACTGCATGTCGAAGTGATTGACGTAGGCTTTTCTTATGACGATCCGCCAAATAAAGTTAAGCGGATTATGAAAGAGATTGCAGTTTCAACCAAAGGAGTTTTAGAAAAACCAGAACCAATAATTCAAACTGTTTCCTACGATGATTCATCTATTGGTTACAAGGTCAAACTATTTCTATCTGATTATGACCGAGTACCTCAGATTAGAGACGAATTTACCACTCGCGTTTGGTATGCTGCCGAACGCTACAATCTCAACATTCCGTTTCCGATTCGGACTTTGTATCATAATCCTCCAACCAAAACAAATTCAGCAGCAGTTATTTCTGGTTACCTAGAGCAAATTGAAGAACTATCTGTTTTTGCCAGCGCCGATCGCGAACTACTCACAGAATTGGCTCAACATGCTAGTAATAGGTACTTTGGAGAAGAGGAAAAAGCGATCGCCCAGGGAGTAGAGTCTGATGAATTCTACATTATTGTCAAGGGAGAGGCGATTGTAACTATCCGTAAGGAAAACTCAATTAGAGAGATTGAATTAGCTGAATTATCAGAGGGAGATTTCTTTGGAGAATCTGGTCTTTCAGGGAAAAACATTAGTGGCGTGACCGTAACAGCACTATCGGATCTAGAACTTCTAGTTCTACCGATTGAAAATGTTCAGATAGCGTTAGAACAGAGTACTCGCTTTAGACAGGAAATTGGGGCGGTAATGGAAGCTCGTCGTAAAGCTCTAGCTAGACTCACAAAGCCAGACTCAAAAAGCTTAAGCAATGGCAATGGTAGGTACTCTAATTGAGCAAAAATAGGCAATAGCTGGGACATAATGCTGTTAGCGGGCAGAAGCATCGGGTTTACGTACTGCTCATTGCTGGTTATCATCTTCTTGTACTTTCAGCATTTGCCACTAGAGTATGAAATTAACTACCAAAAGAAAGTTTTTAAATTCAATTAATTATTTTCGAGGTATTGCGATTATTATCATCGTTATGACTCATTCCTATGGAGTTGCTCACTGGGATGTTTATAACAATGTCAGTCTATTTGAAAAGCTATTTTATTCCTTTAACCTTAACGGCAGCGTTTTTTTTGTCTTTATCTCTGGGTACTTATACAATCATATTTTTTATCCTACTTTCAATTATAAAAAATTCTTAATTAAAAAAGCCAAATTTGTTTTAGTTCCCTACCTTATTTGTTCGACGCTACCAATTATTTATACAATCTTCGATCGCAACAATGAATGGTTATTAAATTTTGTATTTGTCAATGGAGGAAAGGGATTTTTACCCGATGGTCTGATTGAAAAACCGATTTTAGCGATCGGGTGGTTTTTAATTACGGGTCGAGCCGTCTACGCCTACTGGTTTATACCCATGATTATCATTGTTTTCCTAATCTCACCTTTAGTCAATTATCTAATTAAATCTCAACATTTACTCAAAGCGATTCTCTTTCTATTACCAATATCGATGATTGTTCATCGACCTGTACACAACATCAATCCCCTACATTCTTTGGTCTATTTTTTGCCCGTATATCTTTTAGGTATCTATAGCTCTATTAATCGTCAAAAGATTTTAGATTATTTAGATAGTAATAAGAATAAGTTACTAGTATTATTAGCAGCAGTTGCCTTAATCCTTGTCCAGGTTTTTGTTTTTAACGCTTCGGGAAATTTCAATAAAAGCTTTTTTAGCATTACCGTTCCCGACGTCAATATTATTCAGAAAATACTGCTTTGCTTTCTGTTTATTTCTGTTCTAGACGTATTCGAGCAGACAGATATTAAAACCATCAAGAAGACTGCCGAAACCAGCTTTGCAATTTACTTTATTCATCCCTTTTTAATTAGACCTTTGACCCGCTTGCCCAGCTATTTAGGCTGGGAATTTAGAGGCAATTTTTTCACTTTAATAATCGCCACTTTTACGATGGTAATCTTCTCGATCGCGATCGCCCAATTAATCAAGCTGATCTTTCAAAGAAATAGTCGCTATATAATTGGCTGGTAATTTTAGCAGATAGAGGTAGAGGCATAAAATGTTACGCCCGTACGGAGGTAGTTTATTATCTGGTTTCTAGGACTTGGAGGCGATCGCCTACATACACTACACCCTCGTTTTGAGGGGTCATGTATACGCCAAACATAACTCCCTGTTCGCTCAACTGACGAAAAGTTCCTAAAGTATTTAAAGGCTCTTTAAGGCTATTTTTTGTACCTTTATCGCGATCGATAGTGGTAATAATGCAGCGACTGCAGGGTTTAGCCATCTCGAAACGAACCTCGCCAATTTGAATTAGTCGCCAGCTATCTTCAATAAATGGTTCGATTGTTTCCAGCGTCACGTTTGGACGAAAACGGTTCATGGGTATTGCTTGACTATTCTGCTGATGAATTTCAAGAATCCGTTGGTTCAGTTCCAGTAAAGAAGCTGTTGCTGTCAGCATTATAGGAGAATTATCGGCAAAACTAAGAGGCACATCTTCTTCATTAGGATATTTTTTAGGCAACAAACGATGATGGGCGGAAGACTGTCTGACGACACGACAAGTTTTGCCCGCAGGCAAATTTAAAAATTGCTGAAACCACAATGCTACCTCATCTCCCTGATCGATCGCTAAAAGGCGATCGCTCCAGATTTCCACTTCTACCAATCTACCGTTGAGGGTCGCAGTAAAAGTAATTGAGGGAAAGCTATTGTCTGCCACCTGGAGAGTTACACTTTGCCCGACGATCCTCACCCGAACTTTTGCCAACTGAGGGAACTGTCTTTGGGTGATGCACTTGCCACTGCTAGAGACGAGCATCATTTCCCGATCTCCTAAGAACCCCTTTATTTGTACCTGTGCCTGCTGTAGCTCAATTCCTTGGGTAGACTTGAAAGGATAAACACAGAGTTTCGAGACAATCATAAGCTTTGGTAAATTGGCAACAATAAGGCGAATAATCTTGGTAGGCGATCGTGCTGTCTCATCCTGAAAATTATCTAAATACAAAGATTTAGATTGTTATTTAGCCATAGAAGATTCGTATCTCTTTGTTTTGTAAGGCAAAAATTATGATTCGTCCAGTTTTTAACCGTTTAATCTAGCAGTTTTATTAAGGCTGCAATTTCAGGAATTTAGTCATCCAGCTCAACTTTGCCTAGCTAGTACGCAGAGGTGTTGGGCGAGACAGGGATAAAAATAAATCTAATTTGTATAACTACTGAATTTTTAGTAGCTTGTGGGTTTGCAGGCTAATACGCCACTGAGAATGCTGCAAAATATATTCAAAAATCAAATCTTTACCTTGGGGAGAGTTCCATTCTGGCTGTAGATAGAGCAAAGTCGATTTAGAGATTAAAGCAGCCTGCTGTTCTGCCCACTTTAAGTCGTACTCGCTCTTTACAACAACTTTCAATTCGCTGACGCGATCGTAAATACTTTGATGGGGTGCTTTAAACTGTTTGGGAGAAAACGTAATCCAGTCAAAATTGCCCGTTAGAGGATGCGCGCCAGAAGTTTCCAGGTGAACCTGTAAGCCTAAGCTTTTGAGGGCGGTAGTGAGAGGTAATAGATCGTGCATCAAAGGTTCTCCCCCCGTAATCACAACGATCGCAGGACTAACCGCTTTTGCAGATCTGGCTAACTCCTCTACCGACTGCTGGGGATGATTTTGGGGATTCCAGGAATGTTTAGTATCACACCAAGGACAATGAACGTCGCATCCTCCCAAACGAATAAAAAAGGCGCTTACCCCTGCCCAATAGCCCTCTCCCTGTAGAGAATGAAAGGTTTCAACAATAGGATAGGTTTTTATTTGAGTTGCAGTGTTCAAAATATTCTTAGGCTATACTCTTCAGCAAAATCAGGTTAAAACAGAATTGTATCCGATCGATATGTAAGTCAATTGTAAAAGTTATGACCATTTTGTCGCCAGCAGAATTTAAGTTTCAGTCAAAAAAAGGGGTTAATTCTTTAGAGAGAATTTATAAGGGTAAATCTTTGGAAGCGGGACCCGTATTTTCGATTGACAATCTTGATGCTGCAAATCTGTATTGTCGGCGGTTTAGCTACAAGCAAGACGGGGCAAAGTGCATTATTGTTAAAGATGAAAGCTTTTTAAGAATCTGGAGCGAAGCGGTTCAAACCGAGAAAGAGAGCTGTCAAGATTCGGAGATTGAAGATTCAGGAATATTGATTAATTCCCTACCAGTACAGTCTGAATTTATTGATTTCTGTCAAAAGTTATTGGCAGATGAAATAGGTCCAATTGCTGGCATGATTTGTAAAAAGACTCTATCAAAAAAACCTAATTTGACTCGCACCGAATTCGTCACAATTTTGGCAAAAAAAATATCCGACCCTACTCTCTCCCAAAAGTTTAAGCAGGCAGCTTTAGAATAAGAATCGGTTAAATTAACAACTGACTAGATTTAAAACTTAGGATTCGTCCTCATCCTCAATCATTTCTAACGCCATTTTTAAACTTTGAACCATACGGTTGAGAGATTTGGCAAAAGTACCAATTTCGTCATTACTAGTGTGACTGAATTCAAGATCCATGTTGCCAGTACTAATTTCATTGGATAATACAGCCATCTTTCTAATGGGCTGGATAATTGATTTTTTAAGAAATAAATTAATCAGAGCGATCGCTACTAGAAAAACGCTTCCCACAATTCCCAATACCGAAAGTTTGAGGCGATTTGCAGCAGCATACACCTTGCTGGCAGGGACAGAAACAATCTGGGAAGCGACGACTTCATTCATTTTCCAGCCAAAACCATGTTCCTTACCATACGTACTCACTAGGTTGGCAGGAGCTTTAGCTGGGGTATCATGACACTCTAAACAGCTTGCCTTCTTAATTTCTAGAGGGCGAGCAATATAGTAAAATTTCCCCAAATTATCGCTCTTGAAGCCTGTTTTTTCCTTGAGCTGTCTATCTTGGCGAAACTGTTGGGTAACTTCAGTTTCAAACCCGTCGGCTCGATCTCTGAGGTTAGTTGGATTTAAAGTTGCTTCTTTATAAAAGAAATTCTCATATTCTGGCTGCTGGCGCAATCCCTCGAAAACTTCCCTAGCAGAATAGGCTGGAACAGTTTCGGGAAGAAAGTAAGCTTCCGTCGCCAGTCTATTCGCCAACTCTGGCTTGACTTGAGAACTTGTATAATTACGTACAGAGTTCATGGTTTCGATAATTAAAAAAGCCTTGTCTGCCACTTCCTGCTCGATTTTATTTTCTAGAATTCTCGAAAGTAATAGACCACACAGAGCGATCGCACTCACAAGAATACCGATCAAAATTAAATTAAGTTTCGCGCCTAATTTCCAATTATTGAGAGCTGAGAACATAACTTGATAATTTAGTTGAGATTATTGTTATATTGCCCAAAATCAATTTATTTATAGATCTAGTCGAGCAAAAGAGAGTCAACAGCATGAGGATCGGCAATGACAATCATGAGTAACAATCTCAAATCACGCATGGATCGAGTTCAGCTACCCTTAATTCCTGTAGTCAGCGAACTGATTCACCAGAACCCAGGCACAATTTCCTTGGGACAGGGAGTAGTTAACTATCCACCTCCACCAGAAGCGATTGCCTCCTTACAAACCTTTCTAGCTCAACCGAATAATCATTTGTATCAGGCTGTTGCAGGGATCGAACCTTTAACTACGGCGATCGCCCATAAGCTCGCCATAGACAACCAAATTGAGATCTCCGAACAAAACGCAGTTGTCGTTACCGCAGGCAGCAATATGGCATTTCTCAATACAATTATGGCGATTACCCAAGCAGGAGACGAGATTATTCTCAACACTCCCTACTACTTCAATCACGAGATGGCAATTACGATGGCGAACTGTCGTCCCGTGTTGGTTAAAACCGATCGCAACTATCAGCTAGTTTTAGAAGCGATTGCTCAAGCTATTACACCTAAGACTAAAGCGATCGTCACTATCTCGCCTAATAATCCGACGGGAGCAGTCTATCCCCCAGCCGATCTCAAAGCAGTTAACGATCTGTGTCGCGATCGCAATATTTATCATATCAGTGACGAAGCCTACGAATACTTTACCTACGACGGCGTAAAGCACACTTCCCCTGGCAGCTTTCCCAATAGCGAACCCCATACGATTTCTCTCTTCAGCCTTTCTAAAGCCTATGGTTTTGCTAGCTGGCGCATTGGCTATATGGTCATACCCCAACATCTCTTGTTGCCAGTAAAGAAAGTCCAGGATACCAATTTGATCTGTCCTCCCGTAGTCTCTCAGTACGCAGCTTTGGGAGCATTAACTGCAGGCAAAAGCTATTGTCAACAACATCTAACTGATATTGCCAAAGTTCGCACTGTGGTAGTCAAACAGCTAGAGTCGATCCAGGATATATGTGCGATCGCGCCTGCTAAGGGTGCGTTCTATTTCTTTTTGAAAATAAATAGCTCGATTGACGACCTAGAATTAGTCAAACAGCTAATCGAGAAATATCGGGTAGCGGTAATTCCTGGCAGCACCTTTGGCATGGATGGCTGCTATCTACGAGTTGCTTACGGCAGTCTGCAACTATCGACTGCTCAAGCAGGAATCGAGCGCCTGATCGAAGGTTTAACAGCTATCTGTTAAATATCGCAATCGATACCTAATTAACCTGCGTAGAGGATTATCATATTAAGTGACAGGTTAAAGGAAAATTGATGAGCCAGATCAAATTAATGCACGCCAAGCTTCACCGCGTTAGAGTCACGGAAGCTAATGTTAATTATGTCGGTAGCATCACCATCGATCGCGACTTGATGGATAAAGTCGGAATTTTACCCCTCGAAGAAGTAGATGTAATCAACCTCGCCAACGGTAAACGCTGGTCTACCTATGCGATCGCAGGAACGGCTGGTTCGGGAGAAATCTGTCCCAACGGTGGTGCAGCCTTACTCTGTCAGCCTGGAGATATTCTGATTATCATTGCTTACGAATATTGCGATCGCGCAGCCGTAATGAGCCAAGGACATCTGGCAAAAGTGATCGTCGCCGACGAACAAAATCGTTGTGCAGAATTCATGGAACAGAGTCTGGTTAACCAGTCTGGAACAATAGAGTTTCAGTCAAAGCAGTTTTGATTTTTGACTTCGGACTAAATTATCTCGAATGCAGAGCGATCGCATCAATAATGCAGAAGACGCGATCGCTCTAAAATTAGCGGAACAAAAATTATCTCAAAGCTGGATGATTTAAAGGACAGTTAATGACGCAATTTAAGCGTTTACAGCTGGTTTTTTTAGAATTAGATAGATTGCTCTAACTATTGACAACATTTCATGGAAAAAAGCCTTTTAGCGACAAACGCTGGTTTTTAAGTAATCTAAATTACATTTTTATAGAAAGTCAAAATTAAAGCAATCGCTCTTCAAAGACACAATTTAAAGATAGTCGGATCTTGAGTTGCTAGAACGAAAACTATTTTTAGATATATGTCAGCAAATGCTCAAATACGCAATAATCAATTGCTTATGCCTCATTAGTCATGGTCAAGAGTAAAAATTAGAGAATATTAAAAAAAAAATAGTGTATTTAGTTTGTGGTGTTGTATATCTGGTATGTTGCGATCGTATTCTAAATTGAAATATTACCGAGGACGATAGAACATGGCAAGTAGAGGAAGAGGCAGAAGAGGTTCGGGTAGAAGTCAAAGCGGTTTCGATTTGATCTATAACTTCGATTTGTTTACCTTACGAGCAGATGGAGAAACACCGACTACTTTTGATGGTGCGATTGAAAACTTCACAGGCTTCTTTGAAGAAAATACAGGTGTAGCTGATGATACATTTGTATTTTCTGACGATACCCAAATAGATATTGATTTTCAAAACAATCCCCAAGCGTTTAATTTGCAGCCGAGATTTTTATCTGCAGGAGACCAATTACTCTCGATGGCAGCCCGATAAATGAAGCTTTTGGTTTTCAACCTCTAAGACCAGACAGAATTGAATATAGGCTAACTAACGATGAATTGGCTGCATTGGGTGTAGCCGAACTGACACTTTTTATAGAAGATGCTGATTCAAACATCAATGGTTTTCAAATTGATGGTAGAACTCTAAGTAGCGATGAATTAAATTTAGCTACTGGAAATGGAGTTTCTGAAAGTGCGTCTATAGAATTTATTATTTTGGAAGGTTTACTAGGCTCAATCGATGGCGGTCGTGTCAGTGGCAACTCTACTAGCAATCCGAGCAGTATTGTATTTGTAGAAGTAGATGCAGATAACCTTGAAGATGAAAATGATGAAGTTTTCAATATAATTCCTCCAGTTGCAGAAGACGACTCAGCTAGCACTGTAAAAAATACGGCAGTTGGTATTGATGTTCTTGACAATGACAATGTCGGCATTATTGATACGTTTGATACGGTAACTACTTTTGGTGGCTCGGTAGTTTTAAATGGTGACGAGCTAGAATATACTCCCGCTATAGATTTTGTCGGTCAAGATACTTTTGAATACACGATTGATAACCTGGGTGAACCAGCAACTGCGACAGTAACAGTAGATGTCACGGAAATTTTAGAACCGACTCCTGTAGAACCGACTCCTGTAGAACCGACTCCTGTAGAACCGACTCCTGTAGAACCAACTCCTGTAGAACCAACTCCTGTAGAACCAACTCCCGTAGAACCGACTCCTGTAGAGCCAACTCCTGTAGAACCAACTCCCATAGAACCGCCATTAATAGAAAGACCTTCTATAGAACCACCCTCTGTAGAGCGACCTTCCATAGAACCACCGTTGCTAAGTGGCGATAATGTTGTCAATGGCAATAGCGCTATTTTCGGTCAGAATGATGGAATCTTCGGCAGTAATGGCGATCGCTTTGTCAAAGGTAGTGCAGGTAACGATCTTCTTATCGGCGATGGCGGCAGCGATATTTTTGTGCTTGAGGCTTTTGGCGGAGAAGACACTATTCAGGAATTTGAATTTGGCAACGATATTATCGGTTTAAGCGATGGTATTACCTTCGACCAAATTACAATCGGTCAGGGTAACGATGCAGCAATTATCGAATTCAATGGTCGAGCTATAGGTTCTGTATCGGGCATCACTCCCGACCAGTTAGACGCGAGTAAGTTCGCTGTTATTTAAGTCTCGCTTAGATATTCACTAAAAAAGAAGATGGCTCGATTGGTTTTGTTCCCTCTTCTATTAGGAGAGGGTTAGGGTGAGGTCAAAGACTTCGAGATCGATCTTCTCATCCGATAGATCTTGGAATAAGGGAAAATAATCGCCCCCAAAGTACAAATCAAACCAATGTCGCAACTTACCAACTGATGAAACTCCCCCAAATTTGGAAGCAAAGGCAAAATAAACTACAGCACTATCTACCATCATGAACAAGCAAGCATCCCATCTAATTCAGCTTATTGTCCTACTATTTAGCTGCCTTATACCAATACCTTCGCCAAATTAAAGAGATAAAATTGGGTACGAAGTCAAGAGGGCTTTTGTAGGAAACTAGGTTTACTCCTCAACAAAATTTCCCAAAGCCCATGCCAGAAATTCTACCACTCCTAACTT
>Ga0209831_1000017_pt1 | contig 130232 bp, 113 predicted proteins | sample Maine_Asex4_meta_FD_187451 | JGI IMG/M metagenome (GOLD analysis project Ga0209831, IMG submission 187451) | Marine algal microbial communities from Maine, USA - Maine_Asex4_metaG (SPAdes) (version 2) | ecosystem: Host-associated > Algae > Red algae > Unclassified | place: Maine, USA... | reverse complement strand
ATTCCTCAACTTTGCTTTGCTTCTAAAAAGGCTAAAAAGCAATATTATGATGCCATTTGGTTCAGTCGCATTCGCGAAATTAAGTGCGTTACTAGTTAGCTTTTAAATAAATGTGTCAGGCAGTCAGGTCTGTAACCCTTATTATTCAATTGCGATCGCTAATCTTTTTTTTCGATCCAAACCGAAGCCGTTATAGGTTAGATTGAGCTATTTAGGCTAACCCGCATTTATTGAACTGTAGCGGTAATAATCGTCACGGGATTAAGAGGAGTCAGGCGAGTTAATTGAGCAATAGGTGTAGAACGAGATATCTGTAGCTGCAGCAGCTTATATTGCCAAGAATTCTGATTCAACCAGTTAATTGCCAGGATCTGATATTCAATAGTGGCAAAAGACATAACTATTATTCCTGCTGGATTTAGTTTCTGACTACAGGTATCTAAAATATCAACAATATTTCCGCCACTACCGCCGATAAAAATACGATCGCAATTAGGTAAATTAAAAAGTACGTCGGGTGCTTTACCGTTAATGCTAGTAAGATTATCGACCTGAAATCTATTACTGTTTTGGGTAATTAAATTACTACCCATGCTTGTTTTTTCGATCGCCAACACTTGTGAATCGGGACACAGGCGGGCGATTTCGATCGAGACTGAACCCGTACCCGCACCAATATCCCAAACTGTTTGCTGGGGTTGTAGAGCTAATTCGCCTAAGATCGCCAGACGCACTTCTTTTTTAGTAATCAAACTAGGGCGATCGCTAAAGCTTAGAAAGCTGTTGTCCGGAATTCCAATTAAAGGCAATTTGCTTAAATTAAAAGTTTCTTCCTGCCTTTCTCTAATTAGAATTAAAACGTTTAAAGCAGCAAAATTTTGGTTTTCTAATTTACTAAGCTGAGTTAACTTATCAGAAGCATAATGAATTATATTCTCTGCTCCTCCCAAGTTTTCGCAGATATAAAAGCTGTAGTCAACAGGTAACTCTAATGCTAAAAGAAGACGCGCGATCGCAGCAGGATTATTATTACCATCGGTCAAAACGGCAATTTTTGATTTACCCTGCTTAAATAACTTAATTAAATTATCTGTACTGCGTCCATGAACGCTAACTAAAGCTGAATCTTGCCAGGGAATTTTTAAAGCATTAAAGGCTAGCTGGACTGAAGTTAGATGAGGATAAAACTGTATTTGTTCGGGCTTAAATTTGGTTAATAACAATCTGCCCAAACCAAAAAAAAGCGGATCGCCACTAGCCAATACAACAATATAATTATTGCTCAATTCTAGTTTAGCGATCGCCTCAATTCCCGTATTCAAATTAGTTAGCTCTAACTTTTCCACAGAGCGATCGGCAAAATAGCTGAGATGACGCTTACTACCAGCTAAAACCGTAGCGCGATCGATTATTTCTCGAACATTTTGGGCTAATCCTGCCTCACCATCCAAGCCAATTCCAACTACAGCAATAATCAATATTTAAATCAAGAAGACACAAATAGGAAAGTCTAATTCTGCCTTTTGCCTACATGCGGACGAAGCGTCCTTTGTGCCTCCTGCCTCACCATAGCAATATCAAATGTACCTAACTTGATTCAGAATTGCTAAACAGGCGATAGCCGATATACAAAACCGCACCAATAGCAGCGATGCTGAAAATACTGCTAACTACGTGTAGTACTGCGCCGACGATCGAAAAACTCAGCCAAACTCCGCCAACCGCTACTGCCACCTTACCAAATTTCGGTAGAGTTTCAAACATCTCTTTAGTTTTGTCGATCCAACCCTGTATTTGGGGAGAGGGGTTAATTTCGATCTGGGGTAAAGACGGTTTACTAGTTTCGGTATTCACCTCAGCTTTTTGATTCAAATCTGCTTCCATCTCATCTAGCTTGCTCTGTATATCACGCTCTGGAGAACTCATGGCGATTTTACTTCTACTTAGGAGTGCATCTATCTATATGTTTAGGGTAACAAACAAAATCCACTTAGGGACGGCAGTAATTTCCGCCCATTTAGACAGATATACTACTAAAGTATGTTGGTTCAATATCTAGAAAGATTGCATATTAAATGTTAATACTAGTTACGGATCAAATCATGGTGGAAAAATGTTGGAAGCGATATTGTTTGACTTAGACGGTACGTTAGCTGATACGGACTCAATTCATTTTGCTGTCTGGCAAGATATCTTGGTTAGATACGATCTAGACATCGATCGCGCTTTTTATCGGCAGCGAGTTTCTGGACGAACGAACTCAAAAATTATTAAGGATATTATTCCTCAGTTAACCCTGGAGGATGCTTGGAAATTAGCAACAGAGAAGGAGGAAACCTATCGTCGTCTGGCTAATTCTCTACTCCCTACTCCTGGTTTAGATCGCTTAATCGAACTTACCGATCGAGCTTCTTTGAAAAGAGCCGTAGTAACAAACGCTCCCGAAGACAACGCTGTATATATGCTCAAGGTGTTACGTCTAACAGATACTTTCCCCACGGTAATTATGGCGAAAGATGCCCCTCCAGGGAAACCAGATCCAGCGCCCTATAAGTTAGCTTTAAACCGCCTGATAGTTAAAAGTAATAATGCGATCGCTTTTGAAGATTCAGCAGCAGGAATTCGTTCTGCCGTCGATGCGGGAATTTACACTATTGGCATTACTTCTAGTCATCCTGCGGAAGATTTGCTGGATGCGGGGGCAAATATGACGATCGAGGATTTTAATGACGAACAATTATGGAAGCTCTTAGACAGTAAAACTAAAGCTTCTCGTTAGAACGCTTAATTTTGATTTGCTTCGTTGAAAAGTTATTATTTTCTAGCTATCAGCTATCAGCTATCAGCGCAGCACGTATGTGCAACATGCGGCTAAAGCCTTTGTGCTTGCGGTATCCCTTTAGGGACAAAGCTACTTACTACTTACTACTTGCTACCTGCTACTTACGAACAGTCAAGTTAAAACTCTCGATCTCAAAGTGGATGCGATTTAATTGTTCTGTCGATCCAGTCTCGATCGAAAATCGTAGCATAGATGCGGTTGGCTACCTTTAATGTTTCTTCCTGTTTAACAACTAGCCCTGATAGTAGTAATTCGGTATGTTCTGGGCTGTTTGCTGCCAAGATTTCGCCCGCCTGTAAGATTTGCTGATACTGCGTCAGGACGGGAATTGTTTGCTCTCGCAAGCTAAATAGGCGATCGCGAATTGTTCTTAAATGTTCGGGTTCGTCTTGAGTTTCCCAATTATCGATAATCTTCGTTTGGACAAGATTGGCAATCCATGTTGATGCGCCGTCGATCGGAATTGATGATTCTTCGTTGCGAATTAACAGACAAATTTTCTGGCTCAAAAAAGGCTGTCCGCCAGTCCAAATAAGCACTTCTCTCAGCACGACTTGGGGACTGCTAACCCGCTCGGTTAAGCCTCTTAGTAATGGCTGTGCCTCATGGATCTTAAAACCCCGTAGGGCAATTGCTCGACCAATATTAAAGGGAGTACGATTTTTATCTTGGATTAGCTGGCAAGGGGTGGCAACTCCCAGCATGACAAAGGTAAGCCGATTAAACTTGGGTCGATCTGCTCGTCGATTAAAGAAGGTGCGAAGTAAAGTTAGAAAATCATCGGCATCAAAACTAAGGCTTAAAATGCTGTCTAGTTCGTCGATAAAGACAATTGTGTTGTCGGTAATCTTTTCTAAGAAAACGCGATCGATAAACTCACCCAAACGCTGAACGGGAGAGAGAAAATTATGCTCTTTCCACCAGGCGCGTAGTTCGGAAATTTCAATAATGCCCAGGCCACTAACTAGACTATAAAGAAAGCCTGCATACCACTGTTCTGGAGATACCTGCTGATTGCCAATTTCTGATAGATCGATCGCGACACAAATAAATCCTTCTGCACAGAGACGCTTCATAATCTGAACTCTGAGACTAGATTTTCCCATCTGTCGCGAGTTGAGAATATAGCAAAATTCGCCTGCCTTTAACGCCTGATATAGCTGTCTATCTGCCTGGCGCACCACATAGGTAGGAGCATCCATCGGCAAACTACCCCCTACCTGATAGTCGAAGTTTACGGACTGTTCATCACTACGAAGCAGAGCGTTTTCTACCTCTAATTCTGCCTGGGTTGCCTTGAGAATTTCTAGGGTTTGCGAGAGTTCGGCGGTACGTTCTTTTACCGTTTGTTCGAGGTTAAGGTTGTATTCAACTAGACTGTCTTTGGCTCTTTGGAGTTCGGCAGTTTGGCGCAGATTTTCGGCTCTGAGACTAGAAAGATTCGTATGAGTCTGCATCCTCGCAATTAGCTCGTCACGGGATATAGGCTTGGTTAGATAGTCGTTTGCCCCAACGCTAAAACCCGTTACCAAATCCTGTACCTGGGACTTGGCAGTCAGGAGCAGAATTGGCAAACTATCGGCTGAATAGCGTTCTCGTAACTTTGCTGCTACTTCATATCCCGTCATTTTGGGCATCATCACGTCTAGCAAAATAATATCGGGATTCATGCCAGCTTCGAGCATTGCCAAAGCCGATTTGCCATCTGAAGCCTGGGAAATATTGTAGTTAGCATTAGCCAGAGACAAATCGTTAATTAATACCTGTAAATTGGCAGGATCGTCATCGACGATCAAAACGTCGATCGCTGCTTCGGTTGTTTTAGTCTTTTTATCAATAGCTATCGGTATTTGTGGCGACTGAACTAGAGCCAGACTGGCAAGACTATCTTTGAGGTTGGTTGCAATGCTGAGATCGTCATCGGCAGTAGCAATAGGCAGGGTAAAGTTAAATTGAGAACCCTTACCCTCTTGTGATTCAACCCAAATGTTGCCACCGTGAAACTCTACTAATTTTTTGGTTACGGACAAACCCAAGCCTACTCCACCGTAAGTTCGTGCTGTAGAACCCTCTGCCTGGATAAAAGAATCAAAAATGCGATCGCGCTTAGACTCTGGAACGCCGATTCCCGTATCCTTGACGGAGATTACCAGTTTGTTTGTATCCTGCCTTGTCTGGGCTGCTACTTCTACTCTGCCGCGATCGCTAAACTTAATCGCATTGCCGACTAAGTTGTAGAGAATTTGCTGTAATCGATCTTCATCAGCCCGAATCGGAGGAGTGCCGGCTGCGATCGCATTAACAAGCTGTAGATCTTTATTGCCTACCAGGGGGCGACAGAGAACTAAAATAATTTCGACTATTTCTCTAAGTCCTACAGATTTTAGCTGTAAGGTTAGCTTATCATTGAGAATTTGCGAGAAATCGAGAATATCACTGACTAAGTTAAACAGACGACGACCGCTATTAGAAATCATGGCTAAATTAGCGGAAGTTTGCTCGGAAAGCGTTCCCGTTGCCCCATCAATTAAAGATTCGCTGATGCCAATGATGCTATTGAGGGGGGTTCGCAATTCGTGGGAAGTATTTGCCAGAAATTCATCCTTGAGCTTTTCGAGCCGTTTTAATTCTTGATTGGCATGTTTTAATTCTGTATTGGTAGATAGTAACTCTGCTGTGCGCTCATCTACTGTTTGTTCGAGGTTAGCATTTAGCCTGTTCAGACGTGTAGCGTAGTCTTCTAAGGATGCCATCACCTGATTGTAACGATAGGCGATTTTCCCTACTTTTGTATAGGGGGAAACGGGAACTCTAAGGCTAAAATCCTGAGTTTTTGCCTGTCGATCCATTACCTGAAACAGTTCATAAACCTCAGTCTTGGCATTGTGTTCGGAAACGTTTAGCCCCATTTCTTCCTCTTCCACTGTTACCCGTAGAGGAAAAATACGATTTAGATTGCTTAAAATTAAATAGGTCAAGCCAAAACTCCAGGCAAAGCAGACACCAATGCCTAATAGCTGAACTAATACCTGACTATGACGACTTAAGCCAGTACCGATAATGTCTAAATCTCCAAACAGCCCCAAGGCAATCGTTCCCCAAGCTCCCGCAAAACCGTGAATGGCTACCGCATCAACTCCATCATCAATCCCCTGGTGTTCGATCCAGTCTCTAACCAGCAGCATAATTATTCCGCCGATCGCACCAATAATTACGGCAACAGGAGTGGCAACAAAATTGCAGGCAGCAGTAATAGATACTAAGCCCGCGAGCGAACCATTAATCAATGTCTCAACTTCCACCTTTTTACATCTTTTCCAACCTAAAATACCCGCACTTAGCATTCCTGCTGCCCCAGAGAGAACGGTATGAACGATAATAATGGGAATTCGATCGGTAAGAGCAAATGTACTGCCCCCGTTAAAACCAAACCAGCCTACCCAAAGCAGCATTACCCCCAACACCGAAAACGGCAGGTTGGAACCATGAATCTTTTTTGCCTGCCAACCGCGATCGCCTTGACGAGAAAATCTTCCCGTACGCGAACCAATCACTAGTAACGCAGCTAAAGATACCCATCCGCCGACACTATGAACCACCGTCGCCCCTGCATAGTCGGTAAAGCCGATTTTACCCAGCCAACCCGACATCTGGGCGGTAGTCGTCCCATTCCACACCCAATGCCCAAAGAAAGGATAAATCAAGCCAGAAATCAGCATGGCGATCGCCAAATAGCCTGCAAACTTCAAACGTTCTGCCAACGCGCCAGAAACAATAGTAGTGGCAGTACCGCAAAACATCATCTGAAAGAGAAAAAACGCTGCAACTTTTGGATCTGTTTGCAAACTCAAAAAAAAGCCCGATGAGCCGATTAATCCTAGCCGATCTACACCAAACATTAGGGCATAGCCAAAACTCCAGAAAAAGCAGATCGAAATCCCTAGATCGATCAAATTTTTAATCGCTACGTTAATACTGTTTTTCGATCTGGTCAATCCCGATTCCAAACACATAAAACCAGGCTGCATCAGCAATACTAGCCCCGAACAGCCGACAACCCAGATGACGTTTAGATCGATATCGTGCATATATTAAGTAGTGAGTAATAAGTAGTGAGTAGTGAGTTTAGAATACTACCTAATGTTAAAATGTAGTTTTGCAACTAAATCTAAATTTAGCTCTTTATTAGAAGAGATAGAAATAATTATCAAAATATTAGTTTCAATTACAAAAAAACTAAAAGCCAAAGAAAATTAACTCTCTACCTACTACCCGCTACTTACTACCTACTACCCACTACCTACTACCCACTACCCACTACTTACTACTAGCCCCTGAAGTCGATCGCGAAAATAGTTTGCATATAAATTGCAGCTTGAGCTTGCGTGATTTCCCTGTAGCGAGATTAGACCCAAGCTTTCTAGCTTGAACGCCTGCACTAGTTCTAGCTCGACTGGAGTAGACGAATTGATTACTTTATTCAAGGCTTCGGCAAGAAAAGAGTCTTGTTCGAGAGTCCATAATAGTCGCTGTAAATGATTGGCATAAACCCCATTTCCGGCGATCGCTTCTTTCAGTAGTCGTTCTAAAGTTATTCCCTCATGCCACAGAGCATATAAACCTAGCTGAATTAGATATGGTTGTCCGTTGACGATCGCCATTAACTTTTCGGTGTCTGTTTTCGACCACTCAAGATCGTACTTCTGGGCTAGCTGCTCTACCTGTTCGGCAGTAAGAGATTCTAATTCGATGGGAATCCCGACATTAAAAGGAGACTTGTTGACGTTGAGGGGAATATATACCTCGGTAGAATGAGCCACAACCAATCTTAACTGCTGCCAGACTCCACGATTTTTTGCCTGTTCGTGCCAGGTACGTAACAATCCAAAAAAATCCTCGGCTATTTCAGGATAGTCGAACAGGCGATCGACATCATCTAAGGCGAGGACAACAGGCTGGGTTGCTTTTGCCAGTAAGTATTGCTCAAAATAGATTTTGCAGCTAATTTTGCTCCCAAATAGCTCATCCCAGTAGCCATCTAAACGATTGGGAAGGTGCATCCCTAAACCAACGCTAGCGCTAAACCACTGTAAGAATTTATCTAAGTCTTGCAAAATGCTCCGATCTGCCATTTGCAAGCTGAGGAATATAGTCTTGTAACCCTCCTGAGCAGCGCGATTAACTATTCTTGCTATTAGCGAACTTTTACCCATCCGACGAGCAGCCTTGATTCTGATCAACGAGCCTGGCTGCATTACAGTTTTGAAACACTCTGTCTCTGCAGGCGATCGCTCTATATAAAATCTCGACTCTAAAGGTACTTGCCCTGAAGGTAACAGTGGGTCGGGTAGGGTATTATTGCTTTTACCCTGGACAATCTCTTTTTGACTATTGCTATTCCTAGCTGAAATTTCTGCTTCTGGGAGAGGTTTTGTATAGTCTTCTTCTCCAAGCTTTAATCCGAAAGCTTCAAAATAATACTCTAAAGTTTGTTTATCTACAGGAGACTGCTGGCGACGAACTTTTGTCAGGGTATGAGAGCTTAATCCTGTCTTTTCGCTCAAATCTTCTAGGGTGTAGCTAATACTGGCATTCTGCTGAATTTCAGATTCTTTTCGGGCTTGGTTTAAACGTTGCCAACCCTCTGAAGAAAGAATTATTCCTCTTTTACGCTTACTTCGTTGGCTGGAGCTGTACATATTTTAGATTATTGTCAATAGGTTCTGCGTAATATCAATTAAGTTTTAGGGATTGTTCTGATTGCTAAATTACCTTTAATATATTTCGCAAGTATTTGTGTTTAAGTATACACAATCAAGCTTTTGTTCCACTTAAGGCGGTTTAACTTAACAATATATTAATAAGTTGTTAGTCTGCTCGATTCAGGCTGTGAATCTGACATTTTTTAGAAAGCTAGCATTTTAATGCTTAAGTTATGGCTTTAACTTCTTATAATTCCTGGCATGTGGTTTAGATAGGTTAGAAAATAGTTTATTAGATACTAGACTTCTACTTTAAGAGTCGGCATCATACACGTAATCATTTTAGTTCCCTAGCGAAAAGTCGCTTTGCTGCCGGCAATGCTCTTATGGGGAGCTTTTTGTTGTTGCTTTACTTACTACAAAAATATCTAAATAAAACCTTACTGCTACAACTATTTTTTTATCTAGATGTTGCTTCTAGAAAAATTAATTTTAAACCGATCTAATTACTTCTTAAATTTATTATATGAACGAATATCTCGAACAGCTTTTTTCCCTAAAAGGTCGTGTAGCCATCGTCACCAGAGCTTCTACAGAATTAGGCAAGGTTGTTGTTCGGGGTTTGGCTCAATCGGGAGCAATAGTTTGTGGTGTGGACGGTCAGATTCTTGTCGAGGAGGGAGGGGAATCTGAAGCATCGGAGCCTTCAAGCTTAGAGAAACAATCTAAATTTAAGCTCTTGTGCGATCTACTCTATCAGCAACATAGCAAACTCAACCTTTTAGTTAATATAGAGGAGATCGCGACACCATCAGCATCCGTAAAAACGATCGAATCAGCAACAGCAAGGGATAATAACTTTCGCCAAGCAATTGAGCTGCAGCTCCATAATGCTAACCAGGCTAGTCAGATTGCAGCTAAGAAAATTAAGCAGTCGGGGGGCGGTTTGATTATTAACATTATCAGCATTAAAAATGCGATGGGATTCCCCGATGATTTTAGCTATATTGCCACAAAGAATGCGCTTTTAATGATTACTAAAAAGCTGGCGGTCGATTTGATTAAGGATAATATTCGAGTTAACAACATCGTTATTGGCTATGTTCGAAATAGAACTGGCAGCGACAAACAAATAATTAATTTAAGCGATCGCTCTTATCAAGATCTAGTTGGAGCTACTATCTATCTCGCCTCGGAAAATTCTGGTTCAATTACGGGACAAGATATATTTATTGTGGGTAATAGAACAATAACTACCCTGATTTAATAGTGAATTTGAGGAAATGTGGTGCTAATTTGAGGTGAATACTTAAGTTATCAGTTTAAAATATCATCTTTCCTGGTCAAGGCGGATCTGAAACCGCAAAATTAATTTCTGGTACTGTTACGGAGGGATTTAGCGAGTAAATTGCCAATATCTAGAGAATTTTTTCGTACCTATCGGGGCAAGATTATGCTGGTAGCGTTTATCGGCATTCAAATTCCCTCGATTACTTCAGTTCTTTCGACCAAACTGTTTTTTTCGCTTAATTCTGAAGTTAGCTCATCTCAAATATTAGGCTCGATCGCGATTAATGCGATCGCCAGTGGTATTACTTTAGCTGCTCTATACAGGCTATTATCACCAGTTTTGCTCACCTCCGATATTTTGAATCGGTATTTACAAAACGGCAAAATCGGTCATCTACCCATCGATTTTAATAGAGAGGTAGGCAGCCTCATTGCCGATACAGATGAAGCGCTGAAGCAGTTAGACGGAGTAATTCAGCATTTAAGCAACTACGATACTCTGACAGGTTTGCCCAACCGTTCGCTGTTTAAAGAGTACGTACAGCAGGCAATCGACAAGGTAGACACGGGACAGTTTGCGATCGTTGTTTTGGACTTAGATAGCCTCAAGGATATTAATAGCGCTCTGGGACGAGAAATTGGTAATTTGCTGCTGATTAATGTCGCCCAAAGACTGACCGCTCATTTAGAATCAGAAGATATATTAGCTCGCTTGGGTAGCAGTGACTTTGTAGTTTTACGCACTAAAATCAGCAACCACGATAGTTTAATCGATCTGTCTCGCCGTTTGCTAGGCAGTTTTTGTCAATCATTTAACCTTGGCGATCGCCAACTTTCCTGCACCGCTAAGATCGGCATTACAATTTATCCTCTAGATGGAATAACCGCAGAGCAGCTACTACAAAATGCCGATACGGCAATCTATCAGGCAAAGCAGCAAAGTTTCAACACCTATCAGTTTTATCGCCCAGCAATGACGGGCAAGCTCAAGCGCACTTTGGCAATTAAAGAAAACTTACATTACGCCTTAATCAACGATGAGCTGTCTATTCACTATCAACCCCGAATAGAGATTGCTACGGGTAGGTTGGTAGGCGTAGAAGCCTTATTACGCTGGAACAGTCCCGAACTAGGCTGCGTCTCCCCGACAGAGTTTATTCCGATTGCCGAAGCGACGAACACGATTATGTTAATCGGCGAATGGGTGCTACGCAATGCCTGTTTGCAAAGTAAACGTTGGCAAGAGTTAGGAATTGCCTCTCTCAAAGTTTCTGTCAATATTTCACCCTGTCAGTTTAAACAGGTAAATTTAATCGAAACTATCGATCGCATTTTAAAAGATACGAATTTAGACTGTAGCTACCTAGAGCTAGAAATTACCGAAAGCCTGCTTGTAGATGATTTTGAGAAGGCGATCGCCCTTTTAGGTCAGTTAAAGCAAAGAGGCATCTCTATTGCCCTAGACGACTTTGGTACAGGCTATTCATCCCTGAGATATCTGCAAAGACTTCCCATAGATACGCTCAAAATAGATCGTTCTTTTGTGTCTAATATTGCCTCAAACCCAGATGATGCAGCTATCTCTAGAGCGATCGTGGTTCTGGCGCAAAGCTTAGAACTCAACATTACCGCCGAAGGAGTAGAAACAGCAGAACAGTTAAACTATCTACAACGTCAAGGCTGCCATGAAGTGCAGGGCTACTATTTCAGCAAACCTCTTGTGCCTGAAATGCTAGAGATTTTTTTGGCTAACTATAGCCTAAAAGCTACTAGCTGCGGTTAAAACTGTTCGTAATGACTGCCGATAGCAAAAATATAAATATAGTCCTCGTCAAATTGATAAATCAAACGATCTTTTTGGGACAATCTTCTCGACCACAGTCCAGAAAGATTATGCTTGAGAGGTTCGGGTTTGCCAATACCGATACTAGGATCTCTTCTAAGCATCTCTTTAAGTATTTTGCAGAGATTACGGTGTAATCTAGCATCTTTGACTCTAAGCTGCTCGTAAACCGACCAAGTTTTTCCTTCAAACACCAAAGATCTCATCTAATTCCCCATCAGTTGGCTTATACCCTTCTCTCTGACGATGAGTTACTTGAGATTCGCTTATCTGCTGAAGAAGACTACTATTTTGCAGCACATATAATGTTTCTTGTTCTCTCGACCAATCTTCTGCACTGATGACAACAAAATCATCACCATTGCGCCGAGTAACTTTTAGAGGTTGATGGTTGGCAATGACTTGTTCGACACTATCTTTTAGTTTTCCTCTAAACTGATTGACGCTTATACTATCCACTTGTAATCCTCTCTCAATGTACGGTTATGCCGTACCGTAATTATAGCTGAAGATTTATTGTTGTGTAACTGTATCGCTCGATAAGTTACAGCCGTTTCTAAATTAATTCAACTTCGGCATCAACTGTCTTTAAACTAGCAAAATCAAATAACTCTGGATCTGCGAGATGAGAGGGGTTAACGTTTTGCAGACTACGGAACAGACTATTAATTCTGCCAGGGGTTTCTCTTTCCCAATTTTGCAACATTTGCTTGATCTGGACTCTCTGTAGGTTTTCTTGGCTACCGCACAAATTACAGGGAATAATCGGAAACTGTCGCACCTTAGCGTATTTTTGGATCTCTGCTTCACTGCAATAGGCTAGAGGACGAATAACTATGTTTCGTTCATCATTACTTAGCAACTTAGGAGGCATGGCTTTTAGCTTGCCACCATAAAACATATTCAGAAACAAAGTCTCGACAATATCGTCACGATGATGCCCCAAGGCAATTTTGTTAATTCCCTCTTCTTGTGCCACTCGATAGAGAACACCCCGACGCAAGCGAGAACATAAGCCACACATAGTTTTGCCTGCGGGAATGATGCTGGTAACGGTGCTATAGGTATCCTGTTCGACAATTCGATAGGGAACGTTCAGCGCCTCTAAATATTCAGGTAAAATATGCTGGGGAAAACCTGGCTGCTTTTGATCTAAATTGACCGCTAATAGATCGAAGCTAACGGGGGCTTTACGCTGTAGACTTAGCAGCAGATCCAGCATCGTATATGAGTCTTTTCCCCCCGACAAACAAACCATTACCCGATCGCCTTCTTCAATCATTTTATAATCGGCGATCGCTTTTCCTGCCTGTCCTCGCAACCGCGCCTGGAGTCGTTTAAAATTTTTAGAAGTACGAACCTGAGTGGCTTCCATATTTTATGTGCGTTTTGTGTGATTTGACTGAGTTTATCTAGTTTATATTATGGATTTTAAGCTACTAGATTCCCATAGAATTTAGTTAAGAACTATCTCAACTTGCCCTACTGTTCAATTAAAGGTTGCGATCGTTTGTCAAACTTGGGTATCGATTATTTTAGGAGTACAATCTTGTCCTGGCAACGCACCGATAACCGTCAACCAGACCAGCTTCGCAATCATAGTTTCCAGCTTGACTTTATTGAAAATCCTCTATCTTCGGTAGTTATTACCTGCGGTAAAACAAAGGTACTCTGTACGGTAAGCATTGAGAATCGAGTTCCCAGATTTTTACTCAACAGTGGACAGGCATGGTTGACGGCGGAATATAGAATGTTACCAGGGGCGACAAATACTCGTCATTCGCGGGAGTTGATGAAACTTTCGGGGCGTACCCAGGAAATTCAACGGCTAATTGGACGTAGCTTACGCGCAGCAATAAATCTCAAAGGATTTGGCGAACGGACAATTACGATCGATGCAGATGTGCTTCAGGCTGATGCGGGGACACGCACTGCTTCAATTACGGGTAGTTATGTAGCCTTGGCACACGGTATTAATAAGCTAATAGCAGCCAAAGAGTTGAAGAAATCGCCCTTAATTGAACCCGTAGCTGCGGTGTCGGTAGGCTTGATTGATGGCGAGGCATATTTAGATTTGGACTATCCTGAAGACGTTAAAGCCGATGTCGATCTCAACGTGGTGATGAATAGCAAACTAGAATTAATTGAGATTCAGGGGACAGCCGAGTCTAACAGCATGACGCGATCGCAGTTAAACAAAATGCTAGACTTAGCCGAAAAGGGAATCAAGGAATTATTAGAAGCGCAGCAGGAAGCATTGAATAACCTATAACCGCTAAGGGCTTCGCTTTAGATCGGTAAATTGAAAATAAGGATTATAGACTATCTCAAATTCATCTAACTAGAGGCAATTATGAAAACTGGATCGGATAAATCGACTAGCGTTTGGGATTATAAGCCTGGATGGTGTCAGCCTTGGTCTATTTTATTGACGGGAGTTACGGCTATTACAGGCAGTTGGCTATTGCTGCACAATATCTGGCTTAGTAGCGCTGTTTCTCTGGTGATGATTGCCTGGTGGGTATACTTTTTGATTCTTTACCCCAAAGCATTTGCTGAATATATATCCTCCCAGCAAACCACTGTAAATCTAGATTGATTCAAAGACAAAGCATACCTTGTCTCTACATGCCTCCTTCTAGCTATGAGGCATATTCTTCCATTGCGTAAAATATGCCCAGGACATATTCTGGCGATGATGTTTGTATTGGCTAATTTGTTTGAAACCTGCTATTTCTCCTTGAATTAGACCCGATCGCCTAACTTTCAAGGAGATTATTAAACGCGATATTAAAGTCCTAATCTGCTTGATAATTTTCAGTCTTCGGGGAATAAACCAATCGTTCCACAGGACGTTGTTACGCGAGCCATAAAAGTCCATGCGCCACCAGTTGCGCCCTTGGTTAGAAGCGGTATGGTGAATCAGAAAATCGGGAAAATGATAGCAGGATAAATCCTGTTGAAAAGCCCTAGCAGACAGTTCCATTTCTTCTCCCTGATGGATCAACTCTGGACAATATCCTCCTAACTGTAAAAAGCGATCGCAATGGAGTAGATGTCCACAGCCAATAAAAGATCTGACTCGATAAGGTGCTGTTTGCCTAGAGTTGTTTTCATATTCTTGCTGTACGGGATTGTAGATTGGAAAGCTAAGACATAAAAGATTTTCTCGATCTTCGGCAAAAGCGATCGCCTTATCCAAACTACCCGTAACGGGATAGGAATCATCATCAAGACTGAGATAGTATTTGGTTTGAATCTGGTCTGCAATTTGATTACGTCGGGCTATGTAGCCTTGCGATCGGGGAAAGGTTTGGAAGGTTATGTTTGTAAAAGGAAAAGCAGATAGATCGAACGGACAAGGAAGATCCGAAGCATCATCGAGAATAATTATTGGTAATGAATTAAAACCAGCTTCGATCAGTTTGTTTAGAGTTATTTCTAGATCCGACCAGCGATTTTTTGTTGCAATACCGATGGAGACTAAAGTGTTGAGATTTGAGTTTGACATCTTCGTGGGGAAAGGTAAAAGGTAAGAAGTAAGAGGTAAGGAATAATTAAAGAGGACTATAAATATAGATGAAGACACTATTTAGTTGATTTGAAATCCAGACTACATATAATCTGCTATCTGCTATCTGCTATCTGCTATCTGCTATCTGCTATCTGCTATCTGCTGAATCTTCTTTCATACGTATTATTTTGGCGGGGACTCCTGCGACGATCGCCCTTTCGGAAACATCTTTGGTAACAACGCTACCCGCACCTACTACGGCATTATTTCCAATTTTCACGCCTTTTAAGACAGTTACGTTTGCCCCCAACCAGACGCGATCGCCAATTATGGTTTCTTTTGCAATCATGGGCTGCTGTAGGGGTGGCAGGAGGTCGTCCAAGCCATGATCGTGGTCGGTTATATAGCAGTTTGGACCGATCGCACAGTCACGACCAATTTGAATTAAAGCGATCGCATCGATAATTGTCTGGCGATTGACATATGTATTTGCACCTATTTTTAGTTTTGCTTGACTAGATGATTCACCGCTACAAATTAAAGTTACTCCCCGATCCAAAGCGCAGTTAGATCCAATTTTAATGTCTGCGTAGTTACGCGGGATTTCAATCTGCTTTAGCCAGACATAACCGTCTAGCTGCACCCCCAACCAGCGATAGTAAACATTACGCCACCGACTCTTTAATCCTGCAATCAATCGCAACAACTGCATAATTCTGTACGGACGTTTCATGAAACGTCTCTACCCGATTCAATTGTTTTATAATCCGATTTGATGATAATGGCGATCGCTTTTAACTTTCCCCACATTACCTTTGGCAAATCTAACCAACCTCGCCAAGAGATTAAACTGGCAGCAATACTAAATAGTTGTAGAATTATCAGTTTTAAATAATCTGCTGGTGTGTTTCTTTCTAAAATGTGGGTCATTATATAGTGGCGATTAACTAATTCCATCTCTGCCAACACGCCTTGGTTATTCTTATGTTGTCCTGGTTGACTATCGTGATAAATTCTTGCTGTTCGTGCATTCGCTAACCGCCACTGTTTACTAACTATGAGGGACAATGCTAAATCTTCCATCAAAGAATAGCCTGTAAATAAGCTAGGAAACAAAGGTTTAGGTAATGCTTGACGACGATAAAGCACACAGGTTGTATTTAGCCAGTCTACGGTTACAATTTCGGGCAGATCTGCGCGATCTTCGGGCAAGAGATTTAATCCTGGCGCAATGCATTTTCCTGCATAACTAGGTTCATCTCGACCGTGTAGCAGTCTAAATAATGTCCGACTGATTCTGCCTGGGGGAAGATATTTTTGATTGGTAATCATGGCGTTTACCCCACCCAAATTGCGATCGCTATATAAAGCCTGCCACATTCTTTCTAAACAATAGGGTTCAAAAACAATATCATCGTCAAGTATAAAGATAGTATCCTGACTAGCGTACTGCATAGCTCGATCTCGCTGAGTTGCTGCACCAATTTCGACCGCGCGATAGTGAGAAATATTAGTTTCCAGACGGTCGATCTTGCCCTGGCAGATCTGTTTTGTGCGATCGCTACCTGAAGCATCAATAATAATTATTTCCTGTGGCTGTACTGACTGAGTTGCCAAGCTTTTTAGCATGGTTTGTAAGGGAATTGGGCGATCGCAAGTTGCAACTATAGCGGAGATTGGTAAAAGCATTTAACTAACAACTAATAATTATGAATACCAATTGCCCTGAAAGCGTACTTTCCCTCCACGGCGATCGTATTTTTGTCCATCGGCAAAGGCTGGTTCGACCGTAAAAGCTTCGGCATATTCTACACGATCGACGCATTTATTTTGTTTGTATATGCCCGCAGAAATCACATATTTTCCTGGTAATAAATGATTAATGAACTCTAGATTGATTGTTTCTACTGGTAGCATTGGATCTATATATTCTTGCGTATCTTTTTGCCAGCAGCTTGAGATTATTTCTCCCGTTGCTAAAGAGTGAAATAATACAAAAAACTCCAGTCTATCTATTGATTCTATAATTTTATATTTAAGCGCTATTTTAACTTTGCCAAAGATAGGAATAATTACTTCTCCGCGATCGCGATCGTTAATTGTAATTAATTCTATTTCGGCTCGGCGATCGCCTTTTATATGCTGATAGTTTTTCTTGTCGTCATCAGTTGCCCGACCTAGGGTATTTTCCATGTAGCTAGCAATCATAGCCGCTGGTGTTCCTTGACCAACTAAAGTACCATTTGCTAATAAACAAGCCTTATTACACAACTGTTTAACAGTAGCCATATTGTGACTGACGAAAATAACGGTTCGACCATTACGACCAACTTCCTGCATTTTCCCCAAGCACTTCTGCTGAAAAGCTGTATCACCTACGGCTAGTACTTCATCAACAATTAAAATCTCAGGTTCGAGATGGGCTGCAACGGCAAACGCCAGACGAACATACATCCCTGAAGAATATCTTTTGACAGGAGTATCTAAGAATTTTTCTACTTCTGAGAAGTCAACAATCTCATCAAATTTTTGCTTTATTTCTATCTTGCTCATACCGAGAATTGCGCCATTGAGAAATATATTTTCTCGACCAGACAGTTCGGGATGAAAACCAGTGCCTACTTCTAATAAACTAGCAATTCTACCCTTGAGTTTTATTCTGCCCGTAGTTGGTTCGGTAATGCGACTGAGTATTTTCAGTAAGGTTGATTTTCCTGCTCCGTTGCGACCAATTATGCCTAAGCGATCGCCCTGCTTTATTTCAAAGTTTAAATTTTTTAAAGCCCAAAATTCTTCTGTATTTGTTTTCCTAACAGATTTGGGATTAGTAATAGCATGAGCCATAGATCTAGTCCCGTTGACAATCGTATCCCGCAGAGTACTATAGCCCGCCGTATCTTGATGGCAAATAATGTATTTCTTGCCTAAATTTTCGACTTTAATTACAGGATTAGACATTCAATAATTGCTTTTTATTTAAGTACGGGTAAGACAATGCCTTACCCCTGCAAATTACATCAAATTACATCGGCGAAGGTGCGCTCCATTTTGCGGAAAAACCATATTCCACTTATTAGCAATACAATTACCAGACTGACAGATAAAATTAATCCTGGTAGATATAAACGGGATTCTCCACCAATAATTGCCCAGCGAAAACCATCAATTACCCCCACCATTGGATTTAGAGAATATAGTAGCTGCCACTTCTGCGGAACGATGCTGCTGCTAAAGCCTACTGGCGAAACATATAGACCAAACTGCACCATAAAAGGGACAAGATGGTGAAAATCGCGATACTGTACATTGAGAGTTGCCAGCCATAAACCAACTCCCAAAGAAGCGGTAAAGGCGATCGCAATCCAGAATGGCAGGGTCAAAATACGCCAGCCAGGAACAAAGTCATACCATGCCATTAAACCCAGTAAAATGATTCCCGAAATCAGAAAATCAACAAAGCTAACTACCACCGCGCTACTAGGTACAATCAGGCGAGGAAAATAGATCTTAGAGATTAAATTGGAGTTTCTAATCAAGCTATTGCTACATTCAGTTAAAGAGTTAGCAAAAAACTGCCAGGGCAACATGGCTGCAAATACTAGGATTGGATAGGGAGCATTCCCCGCAGGTAGTTTAGCTATTTTGCCGAAAATAACCGTAAACACCACCATTGTTAAAAATGGTCGGATCAACGCCCAAACAACCCCGATCGCCGTTTGCTTATAGCGAACCAAAATATCTCGCCATGCCAAGAAATAAAATAGCTCCCGATAACGCCAAATATCCTGCCAGTAGTGACGTTCGCTCCTTCCTGCTTCGATGATTAATTCCGTTTGATGATTCATTAAAGATTAGTAAGGGTAAATAGTATATCGATAGAGGCGCAATCCCTTTTTGTGTCAATTAACTGTACGGACATTCTATTCAACGTTTCTGCTTTACCTACTACCTACTACCTACTACTTTTCTCTAGCGTCGTCGAAACTGTTCTAATAATCCCTTCTTGCCTTCTGTTTTAGCCGTACTAACTTCACTATTCTCCTGGGGTTGATTGTAGTAAGAATCATGATAGGAATAGGCATAATAATCCAGTTCGGGATCGACCATGTTGGCAACTACCCCTGCAATATGGCACTGACTATTTTGCAAGATTTTGACTGAGTTGGTAATAGCTTTACGACTCGCTCGTTCGATCGCCGTGACGAATACCATCGAATCAACCTCTTGAGCCAGACTTTTAGCATCGGCAATTACGCCAATCGGCGGAGTATCGATGATCACGTAGTCATAGGCTTGTGACCATTCGGCAACTAACTGCTTCATTTTTTGAGAGTTGAGCAGCGCAATCGGATTAGGCGAAGTCGCTCCTGCCGTGATTAGATCGAGATTGTCTACCATTCCCGCTCGAATTAAATCTGACCAAGAGCGATCGCGAGAAATAATTTCGCTCAAGCCTTCTTCATTGGGTATATTTGCTAGCTTGTGCAGTTTGGGTTTACGCAAATCGGCATCCACAATCAGCACCCGCAGATCGAATTGCGCCAGGACAATGCCTAAGTTGTGGGAAATAGTTGATTTTCCTTCTGCCGAAGTAGAGGAAGTAACTGCCAGGGTTTTGATTGGCTGCTCGTCAGCAATTAGATAGCGCAAATTCATTGCCAGAGATCTCAACCCTTCGGTATAGGAAGAGTAGTAAGAATAAGCCTGTTTCGTCGTCTGAATACTAGCACCAATGATGCTGGGTTCGGATACTCTTGGCACGACTCCCAGTAGGGGTAGCTGAGTAAGCTGCTCGATTTCGTCTACCTGTTTGACGGTTTGATCTAGCTGTTGGAGAATAAAGGCGATCGCCACACCCAAAAATCCGCCTGCTATTAGTGCTTGAATCAATCCCTGCTTGATATTGGGAGAAACTGGTTTACTGGGTAAGAACGCCTCATTTAGTATGCGCCAAGGAGCGATTTCTTCGGCTTCGGAGATGGCTAATTCCTGTCTTCTTTCGAGTAGATAGTTATACGCCTGAGACTTGAGATCTAGCTGACGCTTTAATTCCATAAAGGTTTGCTGTAACCCAGGAATATTGAGAAATTTATCGTTAGCATCAGACTTGGACTGCATCAGCGTATTTAACTGTCCCCGCAAACTTGCAGCCTGGTTTTGTAACTCTAATTGCCGACTTGCCAAAACTTCTAGAGTCGAACCTTCAGAAGATACTCTCGTACCAGATTGCGATCGCCTAGGATTGTCAATGCCAAAACTTTTTGTCGATTCCCTCGGACTGCTAGAGTCGGCGACATCAGCATCGGCGGTATCGGCACTACCGTCACTAGCTACATCTGGACTAGTTCCAGCAATATCTCCGCCAACGGGAGTATCTGTATAGCTGGGTGCTAAAACAATACGCTTGAGTACCTTGGGTGAAACTGATTTACCCAAAACCTGTTCCGCTCTTTCCTGGAGTAATTTTTTCAACTCCTGACGCTTATCTTTGAGGCTGGCTAAGACGTGATAATCATCGGTGAAATCAACCTTGCCCAAGTTATATTGTGTTTCCACATCTTTTAATTGAGCAGCCAGATTTTGATAGACTCCATCCTGACTCAGTACCGAAGACGCAACCATTGTGTCGGAATCTTGACCCAAATCCCCAAGCTGACGGTTTAACTCCTGTAGCTGATTTTGATTTAGCGCGATCGCGATTTTGGTTTGTTCTATCTGTTCGGCAACGTGCTGCTGTAGTCCTTCTGCTTCTACTGCCGATAGTTCGGGATCGACTAGCTGGTTTGCCTGTCTAAAGTTGCGAATTTCTTTAGCAGCCTCATCTAACTCTGCCTGAGCGTCGGGTAGCTGACTATCGATAAATGCGATCGCCTTAGCAGCCTTTTGTTTTTGACGCTGGAGACTGTAATCAATGTAGGTATTACCTAGAGTTTCTAAAATTACCTTGGCTTTTTCTGGATCGGTGTCGGTGTAGGAAACAGACAAAACATCCGTCGGCACTTTGTTCACAATTGCCTGATGAATTGCTAGATTTTTGACAACCTTTTTTAATTCCAGATCGGGATAACGCTGCTTGAGGTTTTTTATAGCTTTGTTTACCATCGAGTTACTACGTAGGACAAAAATTTCCGTCGATAAATCTTTGAGAGTATAGTATTGACTTCCTGCTGCCAGAGAAGGTGCGACGGATGCTGACTCTTCGTTCTGGGGACTTTCGAGCAAAATTAAGCTTTCAGAACGATATTCGGGAGTTTGCAAGGCGGTTATCAAAAATATACCTGTAAAGGATGCTATCCCAACTCCCAGAGCGGGTTTCCAGCGACGATAAACAACCTGTTTTAACTCTGCAAAGGAAAAACCAGTTTCGCGGTTGTTAGCTGCATTCAAGGCACTTAGATCGACAGAGTGGGAACTAATATTTTCTTTATTCATAGCTGATTTAGCCTATAGATATCGCAATTCAAAGCAACATTTATAGGTGCTTGGTTAAAAGTTAAAGGTTAAAAATACTGGTAGAAATAATTCGGCTATCTTGCCCGTTTATATTAATTTTCTTTCTGTATAATCGCTTCAGTGCTTTTACCAATTTCTCTTTTGAGGCTAGTTGCAGTTCCCTGCCTTACAGTGATTTACATTACATCTATAGATTTAGCAACACCGTATTTATTTTGATAAGTACTAGCGAGATCGCCCTAAATTCTTTTGATGTGTTGGGAAAAATAAATAAGTATTCTGAGCCAATATGTATACTCAAATCTAAGAATAGGCAATTGACTAAATATGAATTTATTAGCGAAGATTGTAGATCGAATTGAGCAGGTTTTTCCCAATTTAGGAGTGATGTTAATTTAGATATGTTTCGCGCAGAGACGTTAAGACGCAGAGAGGGAAAAAGAGATGATTATTGTTAAATTATTTTGAACTATTTCAAGCTTGACGAGCTAGTAGGTTGGGTTAGGCTGAGTTGAATTAAAACTCAATATTAGGATAAAAGTTATACCGTAACCCAACGCTCGATCGCTATAGTCTTAAATTCTTATTTTTTACCGTTATCAGACTACGATTTAACCATCATTACGAACTACCATTAATCTTGCCCAGCCTGTGCTTTTCCAGATCATAAAGAACAAGATTGAAGAAATTAAAGCACCCAAATTCCATTTTAGACACTTCTTGATTAACAAAGATTTTTTCTGCGCTCGAAACGCCTCGGCTTGATTGGTAATGCTGTCTTGATTGTTCTGTAGATTAGCAATAATATCTGTTTTTAACTTTTCAGCATTTACGGAGTCGGGAATATTTACTTCCTGTCTTGCCTGCTGCTGCAAAATTGTCCCAATCTCATCTTTAGAGCTTGCTGCTTGAAGCTGTTCTTTAAACTGCTGAATTGTATCTTTCTGGGTGACAAACTGAGCGTTAGCGGTCGCGTTATGCTGATTATAAATCCGAAAGCTGTTATTGATACTTAGAGGAATCGTCAGCATCAACACCACTGCTGCCAACAAAGAAGCCCAAGATAGCAGTTTGAGAATGATGGTTTCGATTGGGGCGCGATCGCTTCTTTCTCCATAATAGATCAAGACCATACCCAGCAAAGTAACAGGAATCCGTTCTACAATCGCGCCCATGGTCTGGAACTCCCACAGAGGATTCATTAACTGGGGCGGAATCAACAAAAAGAGCAGATCGACTAGCGCCATCAGTAACAAGCCATAGCCAACCAAACGTAATATACCTGAAGAAAATACCTGTTTATCTCGATCCTGAAGGATAGTCATTAAATCTCTAGATCTGGATTAATTTTAAACTTGTCTAGTATAGTCTTGTCACCGATTTTTAGTCATCGATCGCCAAACCCAATCTTAGATCTATCAAATTCTACGAGCAGATGATTCTAGAATTTTGTAATTGTTTCAGATAATATTGTCGTGTTTCGGGCTTTTAAACTCTACAAACATACCGATCGTCCAGCAAAGTTTGAAATTCAAAGACCAAATGTAAAAGGCTCGGATCTAGTAGAGATAGCCTAGGCAATATTGCTTATTTTACTGCTAGCTTCAAAACTGTAAAGATAAATAAATCGTTAGCAATCGAATAATACGGTCTGTCTCTATAATACTTTCAAGTATTATAAGTTTGCGAAGTATTTAGATGAACAAGAGTCTGTCCCTAATATTCTCCTTGGGTTGCTGTAGCCTAAGTAGCTTTCTCCTGGCAAATTCTGCCACTGCTCAAGAGATTACCCCTGACGGTACGACTGACACCCAGATAACCGACGATAGTAACGGTAACTTTACTATAGAGCGAGGCGATCGCGCTGGAGACAATCTTTTTCATAGCTTTGACCGTTTTTCTGTGCCTACAGATGGTTCGGCGCTGTTTGATAATGCTACTGATATTTCTAATATCTTTAGTCGCGTAACAGGCGGAAATCTCTCCAATATCGATGGTCTAATTGAGGCTAACGGCACTGCCAACCTGTTTTTAATCAATCCTGCGGGGATTATGTTTGGTAGTAATGCCAGACTGGATATCGGCGGTTCGTTTTTGGGTACGACAGCCGACAGCATCCTGTTTGAGGATGGCACATTTAGCGCGGTAGATTTAGATAATCCGCCTCTACTGACGGTTAATGCACCTATTGGTCTAAATTTTCGCGACGATCCCGCACCAATTGATAATCAATCCACAGCTTCAGCAAATTTCGATTCAGAACAAGTTTCTGACGACAATTTTTTTGGCTTGAGAGTTCCTGACGGTAAAACTCTTGCTTTGGCAGGGGGAGATATTACGGTCGATGGTGGAGGAATAGTTGCTGTAAGTGGAAGAATTGAGCTGGGTGCGGTATCAACGTCGGGAAGATTAGGAATAACTTTTGCGGGCGACGACATTAGTTTTAGTTTTGCCGATGATTTGGCTAAGGCGAATGTATCTTTAATCAATAATGCAGGGTTGTTTGGCGGAATTTTGGGAAATTTAGATTCTTCAGTAGATCTAGAAACAGTTACGGGAAATGGTGGAGATATAATTATTAACACTGGTCAATTGAATATTCTGGATGGAAGTTTAATCTCTACTTCTAGTATTAATACAGGAAATGGAGGGAATATTAATCTTGGTAGCGAACAATTTCCATTAGAAGAGTTAAATTTGACCAATGGAGCGTCAATATCAGTTTCTACTTTTGGTCTAGGTAATGCTGGAAACGTGTCTATCTTTTCAGATAACGTCAATATTGATGGTGGAGCTGACGGCTTGTTAACTGGTTTCTCTGGCTTGGTAGGAGTGGGGGCTACAGGTAATGGAGGAAATATCAACCTTGGTAGCGAGCAATCTTCTATTCAACAGTTAACCCTCGAAAGCGGAGGACAAATTGTAGCTAATACTTTTGGTGAAGGAGATGCAGGAAACTTATTTATTTTTTCTAATAATATAAATATCGATGGTGGAACTAACGGCTTTATAACTGGATTATTTGCTCAAGTTGGAGCAAATGCTATAGGTAATGGAGGAAATATTAACCTCGGCAGCGAACAATCTTCCATTCAACAGTTAACTCTTAGAAGTGGAGGACAAACATTAGCAGATACCTTTGGCGAAGGAGATGCAGGAAACTTATTTATCTTCTCTAAGAATATTAACTTGGACGGTCAAGGATTTCTTACAGGTTTTTCTACATCAGTAAGAGAAAACGCTACTGGTAAAGGAGGAAACATTAATCTTGGTAGCGAACAATCTCCTGTAGAACAGTTTGTTATATCCAATTCAGCAGGAATATCAATTTCTACATTTGGTCGGGGAGATGCAGGAAACTTATCTGTACTTGCCAATAATATTGACATTGATGGGGGAACTAACGGCTTGCTAACTGGTTTCTTAGGCTCGGTAGAAGAGAATGCCATTGGTAGAGGGGGAAATATCAATCTCGGCAGCGAACAACTTCCTCTTGAACAGCTAACTCTTAGAAATGGCGCTCAAATTGTAGCCAATACCTTTAGTGAAGGAGATGCAGGAAACCTATCTATTTTTTCAAATGATATTGAATTAGATGGCGGTTCTAATGGCTTTATAACTGGATTGTTTGCTCAAGTTGGAGCAAATGCTACAGGTCAGGGCGGAAATATCAACATAGGTAGCGAGCAATTTTCTACAGAACAGTTAAATATACTTAATAGAGGAATAATATCGCCTTCTACTTTTGCACAAGGAGATGCGGGGAGTCTATCCATATTTTCTAATAACATTAATATTGACGGTGGTTCTAATAGTTTCTTAACTGGTTTCTTCGCGTCAGTAGAAGAAAACGCTACAGGACAGGGAGGAAATATTAATCTTGGTAGCGAACAATCTCCTCTTCAACAGCTAACTCTCAGAAGTGGCGCTCAAATTGTAGCCAATACTTTTAGTGAAGGAGATGCGGGAAACTTATCTATTTTTTCAAATGATATTGAATTAGATGGTCAGGGATTCCTCACTGGTTTCTTCGCATCGATTGGATCTGGTGCTATTGGTCGAGGAGGCAATGTTTCTATTAATACGGATTCACTAGCATTGATTGATGGAGGAAGAGTTGCTGCAAATGTCGAACCGATGGGAGAAGGAAATGCGGGAACGCTAGAAATCACAGCCAACGATAGTATTGTGGTTCGAGGTATAGATCTGAATGGAGCGCCAAGTGCGATTACAAGCGTGGTGAATGGAGGTGGAGAGAATGGAGAAGGAATTGGCAATGGTGGAGAAGTAATAATTTCTACAGGTTCTCTATCTCTGCTTGACGGAGGAAGAGTTTCTGCAACTTCTTTGGGTCAAGGCAACGGTGGAGATTTAACCATTAATGCTTCTGAATCAATATCGATTAGCGGTACAGGAGAAATTTTTCGCAGTGGAATTTCAGTTGATGCACTGATTAATGATGGCAATAGCGGAAATGCTAATGTTACTACCGATCGCCTTACAATTGAAAACGGTGGAACTATTGAAGCTAGCAATATAGATAGTTTTGGCCAGTTCCCGTCTGGTACGGGCGAACCTGGAAACATTACTGTTGAAGCAAATTCAATTGCGCTGAATAACGGCGGAAGAATTGATTCTGCTACCCAATCCGAAACTGGAGAAGGTGCTAACATTAACCTTCAAGTTGCCGATCTCATTACGCTACAAAACGACAGTTTTATTTCTGCTCAAGCATTCAATGCTGCTAACGGTGGAAATTTAACTATTGATACTGGCTTCATTGTTGCTTTTCCTGGAAACAACGATATCATTGCCAATGCTCAACAGGGAGAGGGTGGGGTAATTAATATCAATGCTGAATCGATCTTGGGCATTTCCGAGCGTCCTTTAAGCGATCGCACTAACGATATTAATGCCAGTTCTGAAGACAGTACTTTAGACGGCAATATTGTAATTAACACTTCCGATATTAATCCAATCCGAGGAACAACAGAATTACCCAGTAACCCAGTGGAAGTAGATCGTAGTGTCGTTCAAGCCTGTGGAAGCAATCAGCAGGGAGAAACTAATAGTTTGGTAGTTCAAGGCAGAGGTGGTATACCTGCTACTCCTACTGAGCCGTTAAGTTCGGAATCGATCGCAACTGACATAGAATCAATATCCAATCGCGGAATTATCACCGCTAAAGGTAAAATTATTCCCGCTATGGGAGTAACAAAAACTAAAGATGGTCGAATTCTGCTGACTGCGACTTCATCTAATAGTCATGAGCGATCGACTGGTTTTCGCAACTGCAACGGCACGTAGCGTTAAATCTCAAGATATATCATTATGAAATTTTGAGAAGATATAGGAAGGTTTAGCGAAACGCCCATGTAAAGTCGATTACCAATTTTATGCCGAAACGGTATCGGCTAACTGTTCTACCTCTTTTGTCATCTGCTCGATTTCTGCCTTAATAGTCGAAGTTTCCTTAGAGATAGATTCAGAGGTAGCAATTTTACTGCTTAATTCCTCCTGTTGGGGTCGAATGACGTTAGCAAATTGCTGTAGGCACTTGTTTAACTCGACAGCTAAGGTATCCTTGAGATTCTTGGTATAGCTTTCTTGCAGACTGCGGTAGTTTTGTTCCAGTTCTGCTTTGAGTTTTCTACGTCTTCTGGGTAAAGCATCAAAACTCATCATGCCAAATAAACCCGCAATCAAAAAAGCCGTGGCATCGGCAGAAAATGTACTAAATACAAGCTGCCCACCCAACCCTGTCGCTGCTGCGGTAATGCTCAAGCGCCAAAAGCTGTCTAATCCTTCCTCTGCTGCTGCCTTAATCTTGTTGGCAAATTCATCACTATTCAATTTGTTGGTATCGATCGCAGGCAGTGCTAGAGTACCTTCGGATACGGTTATGGCAGTAGACAGATCCTCTTTTGCTTCGCGGATGATTCGCTGGCGATACTTTTCAAAGGTGGAGATTGCTTCTTTAAATATTTCTTCCAGGTTTTTATCTAGCTGAATATCTTTAATCGTCTTAGCCAACCGTTCTTCGAGGTAATCTTCTTCCTTGGTTACTTTTCGTTTGAGAACTGTCAGAAAGCCAGTATTATTATCGATCAACTCGTTAGTTTCTTGGATTAGATTAGTAAACAGACTTTCAATATTATCGCGAAAGATACCAAACAAAAGATTGTATTCTTCAAGTCTTTCCTCAATTCTGCGGGAGGTGCGATCGAAAATAACCTTGTCAGACTCCAGCTTGGCTTTAATCGATTCGTTCTGCTGTTCTAGCTGTTCGAGATAAACTAATAGCGAGTTTTGAGGACCTCGCAGCTTGAGCTTGACCTTTTCACCTTCAGCCAGAAATGCCAATAAAAAGCTTTTCAACTCGTTCATCCCGCCACCAGTTTTGGCAGAGATACTAAATACGGGAGGCATTTCTGCCAGAATTTCTTTTAAACCTTCACTGACGTATTCGCGGATTTGTTGAGCTTCCGCGTCTGTAACTAAGTCAGATTTATTGATAACGACAATAATCTTACGCGCCCAAGTGCGATCGACTAAAGTTAGAAAGTCCTGCTCGGATTTGCTTAAAGGGCGTTCGACAGAAGTTACAAACAGAATAATATCCGCCTGCTGCAAATAGTTTTCCGTCAATTCTTGGTGCTGTTCGATAATCGAGTTTGTTCCTGGACTATCAATAAATACCAAACCACCAAAACCTTCGGGATTATAGGCATGAATTTCTTGCGTGGTGGGCAGAAAACCGACTGTGGCAATGTCCTGATTGTTTAACTGATTGAGCAAGCTAGACTTGCCTGCGTTAAACTCACCACAGATAAAAATCGAGAAGGGATTCGCAAGCTGCTGCTTAAGTATTTCTGTATCAGGATCGAAGTTGGGAAAAAGTACCTTTGCCTCCACCAACAAACCTTCAACTCGCTGGATTGTCTGCAAGCTACGATCGAAAAGCTGCTGTTGTTCTCCTGAAAGAGTTAGAGGCATAAATTCTCTTCCTTAAATCTCAAATTTTAGTAAGTGCGTTTAGTAATGTTAGTCTATTTGACAGACGATAACTAAAGCTTAATTTAAATTAAACCAGTTTTCCTCTCGATCGCAACAAGAGCATAAAGTTTAGCTAAGTATCTCCTTCTTCCGATTGATTTTAGCTATTAGTTGTTAGTTGTTAATATTCAACCAATGGAATTATCCCCTACCAAAAAAGCTTTACTTGCCCTCAGACAAATGCAGAGCAAGTTAGATGCTCTAGAACAAGCAAAATACGAGCCAATTGCCGTGGTAGGGATGGGGTGTCGTTTTCCTGGTGCAAATAACCCCGAAGAGTTTTGGCAGTTGCTACAGTCTGGCAAAGATGCCGTTAGCGATGTTAGTAATGGACGCGGGGATATGAAAGGTGGATATGTGCCTCATCTAAAAGAGTTTGACCCCAGCTTTTTTCGCATTGCCCCTAGAGAAGCAGCCAGCATCGATCCTCAACAGAGATTACTGCTGGAGGTTAGCTGGGAAGCGTTGGAAAATGCTGCCATTCCAGCCGAGTCCGTCCGAGGAACTCCTACAGGGGTATTTGTAGGTATTGCTGCCGTTGACTATTGGCATCATCTACTCAGCAGAAACGAGACAGAAATTGATGCTTATCTGACGACAGGAAACACTCATAGCTTGGCATCGGGAAGAATTTCTCACTTTTTCAATTTTACAGGCTCTAGCATTTCTCTTGATACAGCCTGTTCATCGTCTTTAGTAGCAGTACATCTAGCTATAAAAAGTTTACGCGATCGCGAGTGCAACATGGCATTGGCAGGGGGAGTTAATCGTTTAATTTCTTCCAAGGTGAGCCTCAATTTTACCCGCGCTAAGATGCTTTCTGCCGATGGACGCTGTAAAACTTTTGACGAGTCTGCCAATGGTTTTGTTCGTTCCGAAGGTTGCGGAATAGTAGTCTTAAAAAGATTGAGTGATGCGATCGCCGATAAAGATAGAATAAGAGCAGTCTTATTAGGTTCGGCGACTAATCAGGATGGGCGCACCAGCAGCATTACTACCCCTAGCAGCTTGTCTCAGCAGGCAGTAATAGAACAGGCTTTAGCTAATAGTCGAATCGAAGCAGATCGAGTTAGCTATATTGAAACCCACGGTACGGGGACATCTTTGGGGGATGCGATTGAATTAGAGGCTCTAAGTCAGGTATTCAAAAACAATCGAGAGTTGGTTTTAGGGGCAGTTAAAACTAACATCGGACATTTAGAATCGGCATCAGGAATAGCTAGTCTAATCAAAACTGTCTTGGTATTAGAAAATCAGCTAATCCCCCGCAATTTGCACTTACAACAGCCGAATCAGCAGGTAGATTGGGATAGTTTGCCGTTCAAACTGCCTCAACAAGTAATTCCTTGGAAGTCCGAACAGCGTACTGCAGGGGTAAGTTCCTTTGGCTTCAGCGGAACGAATGCTCACTTAATTGTGCGGGAAGCAGAGGCGAAAGAAAAGGAAGTAGAGAAGACAAAAGACCTATATTTATTTACTCTGTCTGCCAGAAGCAACAAAGCTTTAAAACAGATAGCAGATAAATATGTCAGCTATTTAAATTCGCATTCAAATTTATCGATCGCCGACGTATGTTTGACGGTTAATTTAGGGAGATCGCATTTTAATTATCGATTGGCTATTGCCGTTACTTCTATCGGAGATTTGCAAACAAAATTAGAAAAGTATTTGGCTCAAGAAGCGATCGCAAATTTATGGCAGGGCAAAGCTAATACTAATCAGTCATTAAATTTAGCAATAGATTTTGCATTAGAAAAGCAGGAATTAACAGAACTAATAAAATCTACAGTTAGTAATAGTTTATCTACAAAAGATATAGCTGATGTTTATTGGCGATTGGATAACAGTTTAAAATCTGAAAATTCTATTGCTAAGATTATCAGTTTGGAAAATAGCGATCGCTTAGGAGACTGGCAAATATTGATTCAGGGTCTAGCGCAACTCTATATTTTGGGAGGAACAATAAACTGGCAAATATTGAGCCAGAAAAGTGGCGGTCAGAAAATAACTCTGCCTACTTATGCTTTTCAAAGGTCTACCTATTGGATCGAATAAGTATATTAGTTAGTGATTTATGTCTGTTTTTTGATAAGGCGATCGCAAAGTGGTAAATATCAAACAGTTTAAAGAAGTTCTAAAAAATTATCCAAATCTATTTTTGCTTGTTTGAGGATTTTAGCTAAGGTAGAGCGTTTAACAGGTTTGTGTGCGGGGACAGTAATTTTTAGAGTCTCGTCAGATAACTTCTTTTCTAGCCTAATATGACTACCACGTTGACGAACAACTATCCAACCATCTCTATTTAATGCAGCAACAATTTTTTTTTATAAGAGAGACTGGGAACTTTACTCATATGACCAATTCTCGAACAATCATATCTTGGCTGTCTGCAATGTCTGTTTCTACAGGTTCAAGATATAATTCTACTGCTTCTTGAATGTTCGCCAAAGCTTCGTCAATACTGTCTCCTTCGCTGATACAGCCAGGCAAAGCAGGAATATATACGGTGTAACCTCCTTCATCGCTGGGTTCTAAAACAACTTGCAGTTTCATAATAGTAAGAATTTTCTGAATTGATTAATTTTATCGCGATTGATTTTCAATTATTACAGTAATAATTATAATTTGAATTGCTATATAAAAAGTGGCTGTTGTCTGTCTTCCAATAAGGCGACCGCATTTTTAATTCAAGAAGTTATTTGGCTTTTATCTCATGCAGAGACGCAAAGGCGGACGCGAAGCTAATCCTTTAGGGCAGAAAAGAAATACAAAGAATAGCGATCGCTTTTTATATGTAGAGATGGAAAGGCGATCGCTCTTATTTTTGCCGATAGACTTGTCCGCGATGACCAACTTTGATAATCTCAATTGTAAGTACAGAAGATTCGATATTATAAATGATTCGATAGTTCCCTACACGAATGCGATAAATTGAATCGCTACCAACTAATTTTTTACTTCCTGATTTCAAAGGATCTTCAGATAGTTTTTCTACAGCTTTTAAAATTCTTTCTTAGCCGATCGTTTCCATCGGACTTTATATGATGCCATCTTGTTTTAGTCCTTTTAGCAAATCCTCATGACTAGTAGTAGGTTCATCTTTTCTTTCTGCTACTATCGCTAAGTCTTCTAGATCCTCAAGCAATGACTCAAATTGTTCTATGGGCAAAATCACCGCAGTTTTTTCTCCTGCTTCATTGGTGATGTAATTTAATGCTAAGTCTTGAGTATTTATCATGTTTATCTTGGTTGAGATAATGCTAATTATAGTAGATACTCAGATTTAGAGCGATCGCTTTTTATTTGTAGGTATGGGAAAGGCGATCTCATTTTTAAAGTTAAGAAGTTACTTGGTTTTTATCTCTCGCAGAGTCGCAAATACGCAAAGAAAGATAGCAGAGAGTTTACAGATTATTGGCGATGCGAGTAATACCGTTTTTAATAAGATCGGTGTTGAAGTTGATTAGTAAACCTAAACGCTTATTGGTTAGACGGAGATAGGTTAACAGTTGTTTTTTATGAACGGGAGCGATATTTTCTACAGACTTCAACTCAATAATTACCAAATTCTCCACAATAAAATCTGCCCTAAAACCTTCTTTTAAGTGTATCCCTTCATAAACTACAGGAATCGGCTTCTGTCTCTCAAACCTCAAACCTCGCTTTTGCAACTCATAAGCCATCACTGCTTCATAAACCGACTCCAACAAGCCCGCACCCAACTTTGTATGAATCTTAAACGCAGCGTCTACAATTTCCCTACTAATCTCGTTCTCTCTCACAGCAGATAACCCCCTTTGCATCCTTACCCTATAATTCCCAACACCAAACAAACAACTCCTTTGCTCCCTTATTCCATAACTCCGAACACCAAGCAAACAACTTCTTCGCACCTTTGCGCCTTTGCGAGACAAAAAAATCCCCCTGAAATTAGGAGGATTAAAAAATAAATTAAATTATTTTAAGCAGCTACTAATTCTTTCTCAGTCTTAGCCAACTCATTCAACAATGCGCTAACATTAGCCTTCGCATCGCCGAATAACATTTGGTTGTTATCCATGTAGAACAGAGGATTATCTACCCCTGCATAACCAATACCAAGACTACGCTTCATAACCACGACGTTCTGTGATTTCCAGACTTCCATTACGGGCATACCTGCAATGGGGCTAGTAGGATCGTCGAGGGCGCTGGGGTTAACGGTGTCGTTTGCGCCGATTACGAGAACTACGTCGGTTTCGGATAGATCGTCGTTAATTTCGTCCATCTCTAACACGATGTCGTAGGGTACATTAGCCTCAGCTAGCAGTACGTTCATGTGTCCAGGCATTCTTCCAGCTACGGGGTGGATACCAAAACGGACATCTTTACCACGCTTGCGAAGGATTTTAGTAATGTCGGAAACGGAGTGCTGTGCTTGTGCAACCGCCATACCGTAACCAGGTACGATAACCACGCTTTTCGCATCGTTAAGCAACTCGGCAACTTCTTCTACATTAGTAGAGGTAGCTTCGCCCATGGGTTTAGCTTCGCCAGTAGGCGCAGCAGCAGATCCTTCGCCAAAACCGCCAAGGATGACGCTAAGGAAGGAACGGTTCATTGCTTCACACATGATGTAGCTTAGAATTGCACCACTACTACCAACTAGTGCGCCAGTAACGATTAGTACGTCGTTGGAAAGCATGAAACCAGCAGCAGCAGCAGCCCAGCCTGAATAGCTGTTAAGCATGGAGATTACAACGGGCATATCTGCACCACCGATACCCATGACGAGTAGGAAGCCCAATACACAGGCTAAACCAGTCATGATTAACAAGGGCTGTAAGCCGTTAGCTGTACTCATGAACTGTACGCCGAGAACTACTGAACCAACTAGTAAACCGATGTTGATTAGGTGACGGGCGGGAAGCATAAGAGGCTTGCTACCAAATGAACCGTTAAGCTTACCGAATGCTACAACCGAACCAGCAAAGGTAACAGCACCGATAAAGATACCGATGAAGATTTCTAGTTCGTGGATCGTAGCTTCAACACCAGTCAAGCCGTTTTCAGGCTGGAGGTAGGTAGCTAAACCAACCAATACCGCAGCCAAACCAACGAAGCTGTGCAAGATTGCTACAAGTTCGGGCATGGAAGTCATTGCGACTCTAGCAGCAAGTATCGAACCGATGATAGCACCAGGAACGATCGCAGCAACAAGAACGCCGTAACCATTAACTGCTGCGCTAAGGGCAGTCGCCACAAAAGCGATCGCCATACCGATGATTCCAAAAGTATTACCCTGACGGGCTGTTTCCTGGTTTGATAATCCCCCCAGGCTGAGGATGAACAAGGCACTGGCTGCAATATATGCAACCGCCACAAGATTATTTGACATAGTTTATTTTCGTGATGATGACAATGTATCTGTAGAGGCGTTCCATGGAACGCCTCCACATGTGTATATGTATGGGATTATTTCTGGAACATTTTGAGCATCCGTTGGGTAACAAGGAAGCCACCAGAGATGTTGATCGTGCCGACCAGAATTGCGATCGCGCCCAGAATTACGGAAGGAGATGTAATTTCGCCTGAAATCTGGAGCATTCCGCCGAGAATGATAATTCCGCTAATCGCGTTAGTAACACTCATTAAGGGAGTATGCAGCGCAGGGGAAACGTTCCAAATTACCTGATAGCCAATGAAGCAGGCTAATACAAAGACAGTGAAGTGAGACAAGAAAGAAGTCGGCGCACCGATGCCAATTCCCAATAGGGCTAAACCAGCCACAATTACCCACAACATGCCATTGCTAGATTTTTTCTCTTCTGCAACGACGGGGGTGATTACCGCTTTAGCTTTGGGTGGAGGAGTGGGAGAAGGATTGTCAATTTTTGGTGGGGGCCAGGTTACTTTGCCTTCGTGGACGATTAACGCACCACGGACAACCTGATCTTCGTAATCAACTTTATAGTCTTCCGCACCACCCATATCTTTGAGCAAGTGCCAGAGGTTTGTACCATATAGTTGACTGGATTGAGCTGCCATACGGCTAGGTAAGTCAGTTAAGCCGATGATAGTTACACCATCATATTTGTAGATCTCGTTAGGCTTAGTTACTTCACAGTTACCGCCCTGTTCTGCTGCTAAATCGACGACTACAGAACCTTCTTTCATCATCTCTACCATATCGGTAAGAATTAGCTTGGGTGCTGGTCTGCCTGGAATTAGTGCAGTAGTAATAATAATATCGATTTCTTTAGCTTGCTCTCTGAACAAAGCCATTTCTGCATCGATAAACTCTTTACTCATGGTTTTAGCGTAACCACCAGAACCAGTACCGTCTTCTTCAAACTCTAGTTCGAGGAATTCTGCACCGAGGCTTTCTACCTGTTCTTTTACCGCAGGACGAGTATCAAAGGCTCTTACCACAGCACCGAGGCTTCTTGCTGCACCAATCGCAGCCAAACCAGCTACACCCGCACCAATGACCATTACCTTCGCTGGAGGTACTTTACCCGCAGCAGTAATTTGTCCTGTAAAGAAACGACCAAAGTTATTGGCAGCTTCAATTACGGCACGATAGCCAGCAATGTTTGCCATTGAAGATAGGGCATCCATTTTCTGAGCGCGACTGATTCTGGGTACGGAATCCATACCTAAAACAGTTGCCTGGCGACCAGCTAGTTTATTCAGTAGCTCTTCGTTTTGAGCGGGCCAAATAAAACTGAGAATAGTCTTGCCTTCTGGCATTGCTTCGATTTCTGAATCCTCTGGGGCGCGAACCTTGAGGATAATATCTGCCTGTGACCAAAGCGAAGCAGCATCGGGAACAATGGTGCAGTCTGCTTCTTCGTAAGCGTGGTCTGTGAAGCTAGCAGCAGCACCCGCATTGCTTTCAATTAAAACCTCGAAGCCCAACTTTTGCAGTTTCTTAACGGTGTTGGGTGTGGCAGCGACACGACACTCGTTATTATATATTTCCTTGGGAACGCCAATTTTACGAGGTCCTTCTTGGCGTTGTGGCTCTTGATTTTCTACTTGTCTATCGACGGTTGCGGTCATAGATTCTCCTGATGGTGTGTACTTGGGTGAGATATATAAAACTTAAAATCCCTGGCAGCAGTGATTTCAATGCTAATTAGGGTTACTTCATAAACTTGATATTGAAGCGGGATATCTGAAAATTTGGTGCTGGTATTGCTTAGAACTTTACTCAAAGAAAGATTCGCTTAATTGAATATTCTCCGAACAATAAATGTCGTTATTAAATTTAAAAGATTATAGAGTACATAAGTCCCCCTAGGCATTTCTGTCACTAGCTGCCATCCTAAATCGATCCCCAGTCAGCTACAATATTCTTCAACTTGTCTTAGCAATTATTCAGGTTCGTATAAGATGTTATTTTCTTTCTAAAATTGCTCAAAGGCTTTTCATGTACATGTTTGAAGGAATATACGTACCATTGTTTGGTCTGAAAAAACAAATACTTTTGTTAAGTATTTATGCTCGATCGCTTTTGCTAAATCCTTAGAGTTTTTGTGTACATCTTGCTGAAGGTATTGATGATTCTTATTTAACTAGCGATCGCTAATTACAAGAGCCTGGCGATCGCTATATTTTCAACAGCCTTAAAAGGCTAATCAACTCAAATATTAAAAAGATCTTGCCGATCTAATTCATCGGCATACTCGTTGCGAGAGCAAACCTCTAAATTGTATTTTACCTATCTACAGGAGTAGATTAAGTACATGCAGAACAAAATGTACGGTGTCGCTCGATCACAAATAAAGAATTAAGTCGTGAAAATTGGAATAGTAGGTTTGGGTTTAATTGGTGGTTCTCTGGGTATCGATTTGAGAGAGTCTGGGCATCAGATTTATGGTATTTCTCGATCGCCAGAAACCTGCGAAACTGCACTGGAACGAGGCGTTGTTGATCATGCTAGTACGGAGTTCGAGATTTTATCGGCAACAGAGGTGGTATTTGTCTGTACACCTATATTTGCGATCGCTTCTACTATCAAACAGATCCTTCCCTATTTAGATCCAGAGACAATTATTACTGATGTAGGTTCGGTCAAACAGCCGATAGTAAGTGAATGTAGCCAGCTATGGTCGAACTTCATTGGCGGACATCCAATGGCAGGAACTAGCGAAAGCGGTATAGACGCAGCGTTAGCGAACTTATTTAAGGGTGCTGCCTATGTTTTTACGCCTACAGCAGCAAATAAACTCGAACACGTCGAAAAATTAAAGGCGATTGCATTAGAACTCAACGCCATACCTTATGTGTGCGATCCCCAAATTCACGATCGCGCCGTAAGCTGGATTTCTCATCTCCCTGTTATGGTAAGCACTAGCTTAATTACAGCCTGCCTGCAAGAAAAACCTGACACTTTGAAGTTAGCTCAGATCCTTGCCAGTTCTGGTTTTCGCGATACAAGTAGAGTTGGTGGTGGTAATCCAGAGTTGGGCGTAATGATGGCAAAATATAACCGAACAGAATTATTGCGATCGCTTTATAGTTATCGGGATAATTTAGATACAATTATCAATTTAATTGAAGAGGAAAAGTGGCAGGATTTAGGGAATGTTTTACAAAGTAATGGGAAATCTAGACCAAAGTTTTTGAATTGACAGTCAACTCAAATAACTTCAGTAATTTCTAATTTTGGAGAAACACGAAATACAGCAAGGGAATCTTGCCCTTTTTGTACATTTGCTAAACAACAAATTTGACTAATAAATTGATGAGGTAGTTTTAAAGCATAACGATATTTAAAATGTAAATGACCGCACAAAACTAATTTGGGTTGCAAAGCTTCAACTAACAAACGTGCATATTCATTGCCGATTGACTCATATCTTGCATTAGAATATTTATGTTGAAATATTTTCAAAGCTTCAGGTGAAATAATTTCAGAAGCCCAATCATGTAATATTAAAACATCTGCATGACCGTAATTCATTGCCTGCTCTATTTCCGACTCTAAAAAGCCAATGTGTTCTTTGTTAGAGTGATTAGAAAATTCGGAAACTGATGCTCTGTTGGGTAGAGAAAATAGATCTGGTTTGTAAATTCCAGAAACACCTACAATTTTTAAGCCAGATAATTCAATTGAATTAACTCTCCCCAAATAATTGAAATTAGGCGCAATTTCTCTGCCTTGAGGAAAGCGATCTAGAAAACCATAGGATTCGTGATTTCCTCCAATAAAATATAGAGGATAGGGAAAATCTGCTCTTCCTGTATAAAAATTCGCGAAATCTCCCAACTTTTTATATTTTGTCGGCGCATCCATTGTTAAAAGATCTTCTTTATGCCGATGAGCTTCAAAATCTCCAACCTGAAAAACAAATGATAGTGATTTACCGTGCTTTATTTCCCATTTTTGAAGTAATCCGAGCATTGAATAAATATGACCATGTACGTCTCCTACAGCAGCAAAATATAAATCTTTCATTTGACATTTGACATTTGAGAAATTGTGAAAGCTGTGTAACTATTATCCCAATTTCTCAACTGATAGTTGGCAACCAATTTAATCCAAGTAAACGCCGATCGACAGTTGCTAAAGTTAATTTCAGTTCGATCGCTGTAGCTGCAATAAAACGATCCGCAGGATCTTGATGGGATAGTTCAATTTGTCGCGATCGCATAGCGATTTCATAAGTTAGACGTGCCTCTTTGAAATCTAAGCTACGTAAGTATCGTTTTACCCAAACTATTGGTTCGCAACTCAATTCAATTCTTTCTTTTTCGGCTAGTACTAGAGTTTCCCAAACGCTGATTGGCGAAAGCCATAATTCTGTATCTGGTGATGCTATTATCTGCTGTAAATTGTCTGATAGGCGATCGTTACCCTGTAGATACCATAACCAAATATGAGTATCAAGAAGCAGTTTCAATTTAATACCTCCCAGTCAGATAAATCTGCTGCTGCTTCGATTATGTCTCCCGTAATTTCAATTGTTCCTTTGGCAATCCCAAATCCCTTTCTTATTTCTTTATTCTCCACAGGATTAATTGTCACCAGTGCTTTGCCATGACGAGTTACCATCAATCCTTCTTTGGTTCGATTAACTTCATCTAACAAACTAAGACAGTGGGCTTTGAAGGTTGATATTTGAACTTCTTTCATTTTCATCGATCTAACCATAGTCATTTACTATAGTCATAATTCTAGCAAATTGAAAGTTGTAAGGCGATCGCCTTATCCCGATCTGTACAATTTAGATAAATTTACTTACATAACATATAACAATTGGCAAGAGCAAAAATCAAGTTTGTCAACGGCATTGAGCATTAACCTGATTAGAAAATATCTTCACTTTATATAAGGTTTAAATATTCAGCTTGCTTTTTAATCGAAACTTTATTTGTCGATAAAAATTTTCGGAATATACTTAGCTTCAAAGTTATATAAACGATCTAATTATTTAAATCCTAATTAAAAATCTAGTTATCTCTAAAGCGGTTTTATATATTTGCTTTGGGGAGAACGGCTAATGTACCAAAAAATATTATGATAAAACCTAAAACTCCTGAATTACTAGGTGAAACATTAAAAAAAGCGGGATTGATCTCTGACTCGCAAATACAGGTTGCCTTAACAGATTTGGAGTACAATCCTAGTCTTCGTATTGGTGAAGTCCTAACTCTGCGGGGCTGGTTAGAACAGCAAACAGCCGATTTTTTTGCGGATGAATGGCAATCTTTGGTCGAACAGTTTGAAAAGTACCCTTTAGGATATTATTTGGTCAAATCGGGACTCTTGACAGGGGAGCAAACATATTTAATTTTGCGCGAACAAAAGCGGCTGTGGATCAAGTTTGGCTCGATCGCCGTTATCCAAGGATTAATTACCCAAGATACGCTTAATTTCTTTTTAGATGGTTTATTTCCTGGTACTTCATCAGAACCTCCTGCGATCGGCTCAAAATCTAAGTCGCCAAAAGTCTTAGAGCAGGCGACAGAAGAAATTGATTATGACGATATTCCTTGGATTGATTAGAAAATAGCTGAATATATTAGTATATTAGTTAGTTGTGCCATCAAAAGATATTGTCATAGAAAAGTTATCGCTGCGCCAAAAAGTAAGTTTTTATTTAAAAGATACTGAAACTAATCTTGGTTTGTACTTGAACCTGGGTATTCTGGGTTCGATACTGCTCTCTTCGGCTATTTTTGTAATTCAAACTTATCCTATCTCTCAGCAACTACAGGACATTGTTAGGATTATAGATACGGTAATTTTGGTTCTCTTTACCATTGAATATGTCTTACGCTTCTGGTCGGCAGAAAATACCAAAAAGTATTTTTTTAGCTATTTTGGATTGATCGATCTAATTTCTATTTTGCCTTTACTTTTAGGCTGGATTGATATTAGCTTTCTAAGAATATTTCGCTGGTTTAGAATTTTGCGGATCGTTAGATTTTGGAAGCTTGAAAAGCGAATTCTGGGATTTGAACGGGAAGATAGTATTGTTTTTGCGCGGATCTTCTTGACCTTATTTACAATCATTTTTGTCTATGCGGGACTAATTTATCAGGTAGAACATCAGATCAATAGCGATCGCCTGATAAACTTTTTTGATGCGTTTTATTTTGTTGTCGTGACGATGACTACCGTTGGCTATGGAGACGTAACTCCTCTCTCGCAAGCGGGGCGGTTTATGACAGTACTGATGATTTTCACAGGGGTACTGTTTATTCCCTGGCAATTAGGCGAATTGATCGGACAGGTAGTTAAAACTTCCAACTTAGTCGAAGAGCAGTGTAGTAGCTGTACTTTATCTCGACATGAGCCAGATGCACTATTTTGTAAGCAGTGTGGTACAAAACTAAATCTAAATCGTGAAGAGGCATCAGAAGGGTAAATCTGAGGTAGCTGGAAATTCTTATAGCTGGGAAAAAATTGCTATTTTTCTCTGCTTCGTCTTACCTGCCCTAATCCTCTATTTCATCGAGGTAACAAATACCGTTTTAATTTTGTACCTGGGTGGTGTGACTGGCGTTTCAGCGATCGCCTATTCATTAATTACTCAAACTTCAATCGGCGCATTAGGAATTAGCTATAGAATAAAAGCGATCTCCAGCATAATCCCGCGAACATTAGTTATTGCTGCGGTAACGGTATTTGCTTTGGCAGTTGTACCCTGGATAATTCGCTTTCCCCGCACTATTTGTTGGCAAATCGATCCTTTTTTGTATTTATCGATTGTTGTTTACTAAAAAATTATCTGGCGTAGTTTTGCAGATTTGCTGTTGAGATAAATTTGAGGCAATAACGATAAATTGATTATCGCTACTTCTGCTATTTTCTTTGCCCTAGTACGTCTTTACTTCAAAAGCCTATCGATCTTGTTTGACAGCTTCCTACTAGGATTATTCTGGGCAAAACAGTATCGTGACGTAATTCCCTGCAGGATATGATTTATTAATCAGCGTCGCAATTTGAATACTGACATTCTTATAACTACAGACTATCTAGCCTTCAATAGGGTATTTAGCTTTTTTCCAAGCAGTAAAGCCACCAATTAATTCCGAAACATTTCGATAACCAGCATTACGCAGCATACTCGCGGCTACACTAGTTTGTTCGTCTGTCTCAGCGTAAATATAAAGATCGCGATTTAATTCGAGGCTAGCGAGGGTAAGATTGGCAGGCTCATTCATCGGCATCGAAATAGAACCTACAATATGTGCAAGCTCAAAAAGCTCTCTAGGTCTAGCATCAATTATAGTTAGAGCTGGTTCCCCCCAATCAAGACGTTTTTTTAGAATACTCACCTGAGATTTGTTTTTGATCGGTTTTTTAGTAGGAATTAGTTTGGAAAATATACTCATGAGTTTATTTTGATAATGTAAGAAGTAAACCTCTAATATCTGTAATACTAGGATTTATTGAGCTGGCAACTGTTAAATTTTAACTCTCTATCGATGCGTTTATCCTCATACTGCACAGATACCAAATTCAAAAATGGTTTTCCTTGCTTCTATAATTACGTCCGATCTAAACAGCATTTCTGCCTGATAAAATGCTGGTACATTTTTTCTTTTATTACCATTTGTCGTTGAGTCTCAAGCAAAAATTCTTAAGCCTGTTCGCGAGACATACGTTACACTAAGTTGAAAGAATTTCTGAGCTGCAGTTCTTCTTACAAAAATGGAATCGTTGATAGGTTCATTGTTTGCTCTACCAATAACTAGGACGAAGTTTAGAGCATAGACTAGATACGTTTAAGCTGAGACGAAATATCTAGCTTTAGTTGAGTTTAGCAATCTGTTGCAATAATTCGTGCGATCGCAATAGATTGCCCGATCTTGTTTCTCAACAAAATATACTATTAGGGTTAACTACTTAGTCATGTATGATTGCCCATCATCTAAGATATAGCTTTTATAAACAGGTATTTTGCTGTTAAAACCTGCATGTTCTTTTACTTTAAAGAGAATAATTTACTTCTATTACCATTAGAACGTGCAGCTACTTTGTCTTTTTAAGGAAGAATTGTATTAGAAGTATTAAAATTGTTCATAACGGTACGACAAAGCTTTTTTACAAACTCTGTAATTAAGTTATATGTTTAATGTACATAATGAATTTTAAGTAAATTCAAATATTTTAGCTTTTACAGACAAGAGAATTTTGCTCTATCAAATCGAGCGTAGTTTCTGGTTTGAACTGAATGGTGCCTGCGCTTGAATAGCGATAGTGGTCGCCTACAAATACCAACAATTTTATGTAAGGTAGATCGCTTGTAACAATCTGTTTTATCGTGCAGACCTGCATTTTATTTTTAAAATAAGCGGTAATGCGATCGCCAGCCTTAATATTTGATGCTTTAGTTTTCATATATGTATGTTAGCTGAAATCCTATAACAAATGCAAAACATTATGCTTTTCATCTAATCAAACAGACCTTCTCTCTCTAGCCCAAAAGCAGTCTAAGTATGATTTAGAGAAAAATTCTGTAATTTTTTGAGTAGGCGATTGGATGCTTTAAAAGAAACGATATTTTTAGTCTTAATGTTAGCGTTGTATCCTGTCATATCCCCCATCCGCCCACCGTAACTGCTCACTTCCTGAAGAAAAATAGCTGTATATTTAGAGACATTTAACGTTTGAAATAACTCGAACGGGCGACTTTATAAAACCACTTTGCAGATAGCCGAAACGAAAGTCCATTAGTTAAAAACAGACGCGAATATAGAGTGTAAAATCAAGCTGAAAATCCAAGATTCGCTAAATAATTGCCGACCTACCTCTTTATATTGGTAATGAATTAATTAGTCCGTACATAATAGTGCGAGAAGCGGATCTCAAATGAAGAAGTCAGCACGCCACTGGTAGAACCAACCGCTACAAATACTAATCCTAACTTCTCCTCTAGGAATCATGCCTACACCAATAGCCAGCTTGTCTAAATCGGGTTAATTGAAGAAGATATAGCCAGCAAGCACCTTGCCCAGAATGGCTACCAAGATCGGAAATACAGCAATGATTGAGCCTTCTCTATTGCGAGGATCGATTAGATTGAGTACGCACAGATTGGTTTTTGCGCTTACCGTAATAAAGAAAATTGGTACCAGCATATCGGAAACTGGTTCTACTAGACGCTGTAGCTCTTTTCTAACATCAGTTTCGTCTAACACTAGTTCAGCAGCAAACGCAAAGGTAAAAGCGGGAACGATTACGCCTCCGCGAGTTTTCAAAAGATCGACTATTTTGACAAAGCTTTTATTGAAGACTTTACCTAGCAAAACAGTCCCTACCAGAAAACTAGAGGCGTTGATATTAGGTAGACACAGAAGCTATTAACCCCTGCAAATATGCCTGATGAACTGCTTGAATACGAGTTTTAGCATTTAGCTTGCCCGTTGCATTATTAATGTGAAATTTAACGGTGCGATCGCTAATAAAAAGCTTTTTAGCAATTTCGCGATCGCGCATTCCTTGTGCTAGAAGTTGAATAATCTCCTGTTCTCTTTGAGAAAGATAAATATTATGTGATATCTGCTGTTCGTAAAATAGAGATAATTGTATTTGAATAATGTTGTTATCTTCTGTATCAATATGCAGTTTAATATCGCGATCGTTAATAATCGAGATAATATCTTTAAAAATAGCTCTGACTTTCGAATTGGGCTTTAGTACCAGCATTGCCAACAGACAGAGTCGATCGCTTTGATAATCAAGCCGACAATAGCTGCAATTATTAGCTTTAAGGATTTCTGAGATCTTTAACAAAATATAAGTCTCAGCGACACCTAAAGGCTTTTCTGTTCCTACCAAAGTCAGGGGAATATTAGGCAAAACATACGATATCTGTTCGGAAAGAGACGCTGTAGTTAATTTGTCACAATCATCGACAGACAACTTGGATTGGGACTTTTCTTGATATAGTCGAGCATTATTTAAAGCCACTGCCAATGAACTACACAATAATCTCAAAGCTTCTAGAAATTCCGTTGTCATAGGGCGATCGCTAAACACGGCCAAAACGCCCAAAGCCCTGTCGCTAATAGCGATGGGCATTCCCGCAAAACCATGAATTTTATTGTCAATTGCCCACTGACGATCCTTTACCCAAGATTCTTCAGCTAACTGATTACTCAAGAAGGGAATACCGTGCTGGGCAATTTTACCTACCTTGTAACTACCCATCGGCACTTTGGCAAAATCACCGTCCAGACGAGTATATAAGCCAGAAGAAGCTACTAAATCCAAGCAGGTGCGATCGCTATTTACCAACCAGATACGAGCAAAGCTACAGTTGAATTGAGCGACTAAGCCATCTGTTGTTTTTTTAGCAATTTCCTGGGTATTGAGACAGCCAGACAAACTTTGATTTAGATGTTCTATTTGCTGTAATTCTAATATAAGCTTAGTAGGATTAATCAAGATGTTACGATTACTAAATACCGCATAAGAAAAGAGAGTTTTATAGATCTATTGAGCTATAAAACATTGCAAAATCCTGTATCATTGACTACAAAATAAATTAATAAATGATAATAGATATTTTTTGCAAATTCAGATACAAACCTTTAAATTAATTTCATAGTTAAAACAAGCTCTTCACCAATATTGAATGTCAGAATTACTCAAAATTGCTTTATTCACCTACTCTACAAAGCCTAGAGGCGGAGTAGTTCACACTTTGGAATTAGGAGAAGCATTACAGGCAAAAGGGCATCAGGTTTGTATATACGCCTTAAATAAAGATAAAGTTGGTTTTCATCGTCCCTTGAACTGCCCCCATAAATTAGTTCCAACTCAACCCGCAATAGATCGGCAATTATTGTTAACAAGAAAACAAAAATATTTTAATAATGAAGCAGTTAAAAATGATATTTTAGATCCAGTAGATCGGCTAATCAAACAAAGAATTCAGGAATTTATTGACTACCTAAGTCAGGAAACCACAACATACGATGTTTATCATTCTCAAGACTGTATCAGTACTAATGCTTTAACATTTTTGCGAGATAAAGGACTGATTTCTCGATTTATTCGTACCGTACATCATATAGACGAGTTCAACAGTCCATATCTGCAAGAGTGTCACGATCGCTCTATTCTCGAACCAGATTTATGCTTGTGTGTCTCTAAATATTGGCAACAGGAGCTAGAACAACAATATAAAATAGATGCACCTATAATTATTAATGGTGTCGATACGAATAAGTTTGACAGTAAGCTTAACGGCGAGTCAGCCAAATTAAAACAACGCTTGGTCATAAAAGGCAGTCCTGTTTACCTAACTATTGGCGGTATCGAACCTCGTAAAAACTCTTTAAAACTGTTTGAGGCTTTTATCGAGGTATTAAAAGTTCATCCTCAAGCACAGCTAATTATTGCTGGTGGCGAAACACTATTTGATTATGAGCCTTACCGCCTGAAATTTTTTAATCTGGCTCAAGATTATGACATCGAGATCGGCGAGTCTCTGATTTTGCCAGGGGTTCTTGCTGATGAAGATATTCCCGTACTTTATCGTTGTGCTGATGCCTTTGTCTTTCCTTCCGTCAAAGAAGGCTGGGGATTAGTTTTATTAGAAGCGATCGCTTCAGGATTACCGATAATAACCTCTAATATCCCTCCCTTTACCGAATTTCTAGACGAGGAATCGGCTTTGCTGGTAGATCCCAACTCTAGTAAAAATATTGCCAGTGCCATGTTAGATGTACTAGATAAAGATCGTTCTCAAACATTAATCGACAACAGCGCCGATATCCCCTCTCAGTATTCCTGGTCAAAATCGGCACAAATGCATCTAGATTTGTATGACAAACTGCTACTGAGCTAGAAGTTGTCTATTACTCATTATTAATTCAAGAACCATGCCAGAAATAAACTTTCAAATTCAATGGCCAGACGGCACAGAGCAACAGTGCTATTCTCCTTCTTTAGTTGTCAAACAATATTTCGATCCAGGGGAAACCTACGAATTAACTGAATTTGTCGATAAATCCCGTACTGCTTTAACTATTGCCAGCGATCGCGTCAAAAAAGCCTATGGCTTTTCCTGTAGTCGAGCCTTAGGACAACTACAGCAAATTGAAACCAAGGCTGCGGAATATCAGCAGCTAGCCGAACCCAAAGTGCAGTTTATTGATTTTATTGAATGATGCGATCGCGATCTTTCGCTGCTTAGGCATTCTCGCGATCCAAAATAAAATTATCTGTCTGGAAATCCCAAAATAATTGAGACTGCCGATCTGATTTTAATATCAACTGAGAACCTGCTGTTATTTCCCCTACCGCGATACAGTCAATATCGCGATTGCTAAACTGCTGCTTAACTTCCTCAAAGCGATCGGGTGAAACAGATAGCAAGAATCCATAACTGGGAAAGCAAAGTAACCAAGTCTTTAGATCCACACCAGTGGGGCGAACAATACGATCTAAATCTAGAATTGCACCACATTGAGACGCTTCAATTAGCATCAGCAGAGTTCCAATAATTCCCCCCATGCTAATGTCCTTACCTGCTTGACAGAGATTGTGTTCGGCTAAATAAGGCAGAATATCTAAGTTTTCCTGTAATCTACTTGGCTCGGCTTTGGTTGCTGCATTCCAAAAAGGAAACTGGGGGTGCATCTCTCCGTTTAGATCTATCGCCATAACTATCAGATCTCCAGATTGAGCCTTAAAACTACTAATTAGCCTTTTTGCTCGTCCTAAAATCGCCACGCTCAAAGCATTATAAGCACTATGAAAATTAGTGTGTCCGCCGACAATTGGCACATTAAAAGCTTCTGCAGCAGCTTTCATTCCTGCTAACAACGGTACGGCTTTGGCATTATCTTCCGTCCAAATAGTATCGACAACGGCGATCGCTTTTCCCCCCATCGCCGCAATATCGCTAACGTTCACCATCACCGCACACCAACCAGCAAACCAAGGATCTTCTGCTACCAATACATCCCAAATTCCTTCGGCAGCTAACAGCAAATACCCGTCACCATCGGGAATAGCAGCACAGTCATCGCCAACCTGGATCTGACTATCGGTTTGCAAACCTAATATTTGGCTAGCGACTTGAATATCTTGCTTTTGAACAATGCCTAATGACTGTTTGAGTTTTGCGGTTAATTGTTCGAGGTTAATGGTAGGGCGATCGCTCATAGAAGATAAGATATAACTGATTTATTTCAATAGTTTTATGATTGTTATCGGCTAATAGCGATCGCAATTTTAAGTTTTTCGCTAAAATATTCTTCATAAATTAAGGATTTGATAATTTCTCCTAGCAAATCTCTATTAATTCTTTTGTCTGCCAGCCAAACCATAATATTTTCCATGAGAATTAGTCAGATTTTTAACCATGAAATTTGAAAAAAGCGTACGTTAGGTAATTGAACTGTGGTTAAAAAGCGATCGCCTTGAATTAAAACAAAACAGTAACGCTATATTTTTGAAATACCAGATCCGCAGTTACAACTGTCAAATCCTCAACCCTTGCTTGAGTAATAATCATGCGGTCAAAAGGATCTTTATGATGAAGAGTAAGATTTCCAGCTTCGATTGCATGAATAGGCTTAATGTCTAGAATTTTAATACCGTCGAGAGGACATTGCTGCTCTATTAATCTATTTAATGGTTGAGGTATGGTCAGCTTTTGATTATTTACTTTGATGCTTATTTCCCAGATAGAGCCTACAGATAAAAATAGTTGATTACGACGATTAGAGATCGCATCTAACTGTTGTTGACTCAGTTTATCTGGATCGTCCAGCCACCATAACCAACAACAGGTATCTAGCAACAGCTTCATCTATTTATCTCCGTAAAACAAATCGAGCGTTTCTTCGTCTAGTTCGTTGAAATCTTCACTGATTTGAATTTGACCAGCTAGCCTTCCAGGAATACGATCGCTTTGGCTTTGTGGAGGAGTATAGGGGACTAACTTGGCAACGGGGACACCACGATTGGCGATCGTAAATTCTTCACCCAAAGCTACCCGCGACAAGAGTTTAGATAGCTGCGTTTTTGCCTCGTGAATGTTGATAGATTCACTCATTAGTATTAGACTTAGTTTATGGACTTAGTTTAATACTAGCAAATTATAGTCAGGCAAAATACAATGTGTCAGTTCTATAATAGTTAACTGACTGATAATTGCTCTAGCTGCATGGGTAAACTGGGACGGATTTGATTCGTAGAGGGATAAAAATCTAAATCTGCCTCCATTAGATGATGGGGTCGAAGTTCCTTCGGAACAGCTTCGCTAACGCAAATATCAATTTCCTCGATCGAGTTCCAGTGCAAACGCTGAAAAAAACGCACGTTGGGTAACTGGACGGTAGCCAAAAAGCGATCGCATCCCCAGGTATTAGCGGTGGTGACTGCCTTATTAATTAATCCCTTGCCAATTTTCCAGCCGCGTCGATAATCTGGGTGTACGCCAAGTCTGCCACCATACCAAAGTCCAGGTTCGGGTTCATATATCCTGACAACTCCGACAACCTGGTTATCATCATTAAGTGCAACAATAGGATAAGAAATTGAGTCATGTTCGTCGCGATCGCTCGTTTTAAAAATTCCCTGTTCCTGACAAAATATCTGCTGTCTTAGTAAGAAATAAGCCTCTATCTGGGCTGGGGATAAGGCTAGTTTAAATTGATAGTCTTTTTTCATCGGTAATTAATATTACGAATAATCTATAGAGACATATCATGGTATATCTCTACGAATTTATATTTTCAAAGGTAGATAATGCCGAACAAGCACCACATTTGGCACAGCCAGCCTTAATAGCTTGAGAAGACATACCTGCCTCATTTAGCATCGATCCTACCTGGGAATAAATCCCATACATAAATTCGCTACTGGGTGGCTGATAGCTAGCTAAAGGCGTACCTGTAATGGGAACAAAAGGAACGACAAAAGGATATACGCCAATTTTAATCAGGCGATCGCAAGTATCAATAATCGTCTTCTGGCTATCTCCTAACCCAGCCAGGATATAGGTACTTACCTGCCCCCAACCAAACACGTTTACTGCTGCGGTAAATGCCTCAAAATAATAATCTAAATCTACTTTCGCCTTCCCTGGCATAATGCGATCGCGCACCTCTGGTTCGATTACCTCAATGTGCATACCCAAAGTGTCTATACCCGCCTCTTTCATCCGTCCGAACCAAATAAAATCATTGGGAGGTTCGCACTGTGCCTGAATTGGTAAATTTACTTTCGCTTTGACTACCTTGGCGCACTCGATTAAATATGCTGCCCCTCGATCTGTAGTATTAGGCGTACCAGTGGTCATTACCAACTGTTCTACTCCATCTAGCCTAACTGCTGCTTCCGCCACCTCCGCTAGCTGGGCGGGAGTCTTTTTGGCGATCGTCTTTTCTGCTGCTAAAGATTGTTCGATCGCGCAAAATTGACAGGCTGTGTTGCGGTTGCTGTAGCGAATGCAGGTTTGTAAAACCGTTGTGGCTAAGACGTTATGACTATGTAGTAGAGCAATTTGTTTATAGGGGATGCCTTCGGCAGTTTTGAGACTGTAGAATTTTGGCTGCGTGGGAAATTGGATTGAGGCAATGGTGCGATCGTTTGACTGTAAAGACGTACCAAGGTCAGTCTCTACTGTATATGGTGACTGGACGGCAGTACTGGTGTGAACGGGTATCATTACCGTTGTCCCGTCTATGGTTAGTGCCTGATGATCCGAGGGACCTGCACCGCCCTTTCTGCCTGTATCGAGGTCGAGTAGTTTTAAACCTTTAGACTGTAAATCTGTAATTAGTTTTCGTTTGTCCATTGATTTATTAAAGGTAGGCTAGGGCTAGAATCGTCTATTGGTTCGTTGGCTGAGATTTCAGACGATTGTCGATTAGCAGCTGGTTCGGAATTATTGTTGGAGTTTTGCCAGATAGAATAAGAGTCTCGATTTACTTTTAATTGCAATAGATCGGGACGGGAATAGTGACCTATCGAGTCCATCATCCGCTTGCGTTTGGTTATCAGAGAAAAGTCTAGATTGGCGATCGCCATGCCTTCTCCTGCCGTTATTGGTTCGCACAGGGTCACACCTTCGGGAGAAATAATTGTCGTATAGCAACCGCCTGTTAATACTCGCTGCAGTCCTTCGTCGGGACATATTTGTGCTACCTGTTCGGGACTCAGCCAGCCAGTCGAGTTAACCACAAAACAGCCAGCCTCTAAAGCATGATGTTTGATTGTCACTTCCGTTTGATCGGCAAAGATTTGTCCTACCATAGAACCAGGAAACTGGGCGCAGTGGATCTGTTCCTGCTGTGCCATCAGGCTGTATCTAGCCAGGGGGTTATAGTGTTCCCAACAGGCTAAAGCTCCAACTTTACCTACTGCCGTATCTAATACCTGCAGTCCCGATCCGTCTCCCTGTCCCCAAACCATCCGTTCGTGATAGGTAGGGGTAATCTTGCGCCTCTTGAGCAACAGACTACCATCCGCATCGAAGATCAACTGAGTGTTATAAAGCGAACCCCCGTCTCGCTCATTAACTCCCAAAACAATAACCATCTCGTTAGCTTTAGCTGCTTTACCTATGGCATCGGTAACGGGACTAGGAACTGCTACCGCTTCCTCATATAGCCTCATGTGTTCCTTACCCATCAACACTGGCGGTTGAACAAAGGAAAAGTAAGGATAGTAAGGAATAAAGGTTTCGGGGAAGACAATTAGCTGCACCCCCTCTTTTGCTGCATCGGCGATCGCCTTTAGTACTTTTTCCGTAGTCCCCTCTCGGCTATACAAGACAGGGGATATCTGCACCGCAGCAGCTTTAACATTCATCATTTATCATCAAATACTGATAAGCATTATTTATTACTTGCTACTTGCTACTCGCTACTTATGTGCAGTTAACTTCCAAACGTTAACGAACGAGCTAGCTACAAATTACATCGTCCAAGTATCGAGAATAAACGCCCCATCCTTGCGGTGCATCAAGACTATATCTAAAACGTCCAGAGGATTAATTGGCGTAATACCAGGAATTAGGGAAGGTTCCCCATGTCCGTATAGTGCTTGCAAAGCAAAACGACAGGCATAGACTTTTACACCCTCTTCCATAATTTTGATTAGCTGGTTGTTCATTGCCTGATGTCCAGGAAAAGATTCATCGCCAATCTTAGGAAAGCCACGCTGTATTCCTAAAGTTACCCCAGGTCCATATAGCAAGACTGAAGTTTCAAAGCCTTTGCGAACCAGACGGGTAGCCTGTAACAGATTTACCAGACCAATTGAACCCTCAAAAGCTACGGTATGAAAAGTAACTAAGGCTTTCTCTCCTGGTTCGGCTTGAACATCGGGAAATACTTTTTCTTCGTAATCGACGAAATAATCACCAGCTTTGTGAGCGGGGGTAGTAACTTCAGGCATAATTTGTTTTCCTTGAATTATTAATTATTGATTGATTAAGATCCGATCGCAGCTTCGTTAACTGCCAATAGCGTCCCTGGATAGGCATACTTTGTTCTTTTGGCGATGTAGTCAGATAGATATTCCGCATCTCTGGCTATTCCCGAAAATCTGCCCGAACCCCAGGTATAGAGCCAGGGAAGACCCAGAAAGTATAGACCTTTGGCACTGGTAACACCGCGATCGTGACGGGGATAGCCTTTGCCATCAAACACTGGTACATCAACCCAGCTAAAGTTGGTTTTATAACCGATACACCAGACGACAGAAGTAATATTATTTGCCTCGTAGTCAAGTTCCAAGATTTCTGTGGCTGGCTGCCACGCTGGTTTATAGGGAGGTTCTCTAGGTGCATCAAGATCGTTTTTGGCGATATATTCATCGATAGTTCGCTTGATACTTTCGGCTACATCATCAGCGCGATCGAGGTTGTGCTTTAAGTTGGGCTTGAACTTTAGACTACTTTCTTCAATATCTTTGAGAGAACCGTATAGCTGCATCCCTTGAGTCGCAAAGGTTCTCAAGTCGATCTCACGACCGCCACCACGACCAGTAACATAGTGGTTGGTTTTGGTTCTGACATTCTCTCGATCGGGATGATTGTCAATATTTAGATCGTAGTATCCCAACTTATCCAACCAATCGACGACATCTTTGCCTCGATATTCGCGAGGCGATCGCGGTGCGCCACCAACGCAGAGATGTACTTTCCTGCCTGCTAAATGCAGATCTTCGGCAATCTGGCAGCCTGACTGACCACTTCCAACTACCAGCACCTCTCCTGTTGGTAAGGATTGGGGGTTCTTATAATCAGAGGAATGTAGCTGCAAGATAGTTTTAGCAAACCGTTCGGCAATTCTGGGTATTTTTGCCTGATGGTAACAGCCTGTAGCCACGACAACCTGGTCTGCTGTATAGTTGCCGAGGTCGGTATCGAGTTCAAACAATCCTTGAGTATTCTCCTCGACGGAAAATACTTCTACTCCTTCCTTAATTGGGGGGTCAAAAGATTTGGCATAGTCTCTGACGTATTCGGCGATCGCATCTCGTTTCATAAAACCATCAGGATCGTCCCCTGGATAATGATAGCCAGGCAAAGTGCATTGCCAATTGGGTGTTACTAAGCAAAAGGTATCCCAGCGTTTTTCTTGCCAAGCATAACCAATTTGATTCTTTTCTAATACAATATGATCGATACCTTTCTGCTTCAAACAATAACTGATAGCTAGACCAGCTTGTCCACCTCCCACAACTATTACGGAGTAGTGTTTTTTCATCTCTTTGACTCCAAGACTGCAACAGTTTGTTGTTCTTTAACTGAGTTAATAACAGACTAAGAGTTTTGTTATGAATAAACCTGTATATTTCGTTACGGAAAAGTTAATACTAGCGATCTGTACAGGAATTAGAAAAATCAAGCTAGATAAAATACACAGACCTATCACTTTTGACAGGTTTTCCGCTCGGCAATGTGTGGCAACGACGTAGCGATAATTCGACTTTGGTGACGCAAAATAAAATATTGATTTTTGCTATTAAAATACCTGCATCTTTTCTCAGACCTGTAGACAGGCTAACGTTAATTAGGCTCATTTATCCAAGCATAATATTTAAAATCATAAGCAATAGCATTGGAGCAATAACCAAATTTCCCTTTCCTTTTGCGGGCAGTTCATATCAATATTCGGTTAATATTCAGCCCGTCGTTAATGAGCCAATATTTGATGTAGACGAGCATTGTCATGAGGAGATCGAACTACGGTTCGATTAAGTTTGATGCGGGGATAAGCTTTGAAGAATTTCAGGGGTTAGTCCCACGGGGGCATGAGATGGGGGTATTTAAAAAAGCCAAGTCCTTTTTGAGACGGGTGGAAATCGGCAAATCTCGGACGAGACGAAACTGGACACTTCTTTTGAGACTTATCCTGAGTGGGACAAAGAGCGTAGTTTGGTTACTTTAGATAACTGTGGTGCGAAGGTACATCTGCGAGCTAAGGTGCAGCGTTTTGTACGCTTGCCCCACAGCAATGCCCTAATATGTTTCCGATCCATACTCACTTAATTAGCCTCGAAGAATTGGCAATTAATCCAGTTTGGAAGAGACGACTCTACGAGGTACTAAATAATCTTCAGCCAGATGTGGTGGTGGAATACAAGGGTTTGGGTCGCTATCGCCATACGGTCTTGATTTAGCTGGCTCAGAATTCAGCTTCGAAGACTGAGATTCAACCAAAACTTTATACCAGGAGTCTTTGAAGGTTTCATGACAATTAGCAAACAATGTTTGCAGTAAACATAAAACTTTAAGCAAATTCTATAAGCTTTAACTCATAAGGTTAAATTATTAGTTCTTTAGATTCATTTTAGTACGGGTTTTATTGCCGTGTCATACCGATATTTTTGCAATAACCATACTCCCTTACGGCTATCAATCAAGCATGGCAGACTTCACAAGCACTTGATTAACCGCAGCGGTGTTGGTTCTCCTAACAACTAGTTTAATTTGGGCTTGTGGCTGCAGATAGCCACAGCACTTAGTCATAAAACTTTTGCAAAAGCCAATGATTTTGCCAGCAAAAAAAGAAAGCGCAAGGCATCGCTGAGCAGTGTCGCGATCGCGCAAGAGTTCTTACTGGAACATTGTGCCTATTTAGTAATGTGTTTTTGAGCATCGAACGGAACGTATGCAAAAACATCAGGTCTTCAAGATTTCGACAGGACTCCAAAGATAAACTATTAATTAGGAGACAACATCGTGGTAAATATCTTTAAGTTAGATATTTCTAGCGAAGCTGAAGATATACCAAAAGCAGCCGAGCTTCAGCAGGAATCGAATACTTCAGGCGCAACGAAAAAGGCTCTGACTCAAATGGATCTCGATTCTTTGTGGCATGCGATGGTGCAGCACAAGAAATACGAGCGCAATCCACCCAAACGCATCGATAAAGCGCAAGGCTGCTATGTCACAGGCGCGGAAGGTAAAGAGTATCTCGACGGGGTGTCGGAGCTATGGTGTGTAAACGTTGGCTATGGACGCAAAGAACTTGCCGATGCAGTTTACGAACGGCTAGCGGAACTGTCTTATTTTCCTCTAGTAATGAGCCATTCCCCCGCCATTAAGCTAGCAGCAAAGCCGATCGAGCTTCTAGGCTATGAGGGCAAGGTTCACTTTTTTAACAGTGGCTCGGAAGCCAACGAAACGGCATTCAAAATGACACGTCAGTATCATTCCCAAACGGAGGAAACTAGACGCTATAAAATTATTTCCCGCTATCGGACATACCACGGCAATACTATGGGTGCGTTGAGCGCCACTGCCCAGGCAGAACGACGGGCTAGATACGATTCTCTCCTTCCAGGGTTTCTTCACGTTCATCCCCCATACTGCTACCGCTGTCCTTTTGGTAAGAAACACGGTTCTTGTAACATCGAGTGCGCTAGCTCAATTGAAAATATGGTAATTCATGAAGGGGTTCAAAGCGTCGCTGCGATTATCGTCGAACCTGTTATATCTGGGGGTGGAGTAATTGTTCCCCCCGATGAATATTTGCCCATGCTGCAGGATATATGCGATCGCCATGGCATCTTACTAATTTTTGATGAAGCAGTTAGCGGTTTTGGTCGTCTGGGCAAAATGTTCGGACATCAGGTATGGGGAGTCGAACCAGATATCATTACCCTGGCAAAAGGCATTATGAGTGGTTATTTACCCCTTTCAGCAACAGTCACCAAACAGCATATCTTTAATGCTTTCTTCGATGAGTCCGATCTTACTTCCCACTTCCGTCATATCAATACTTACGGTGGCAATCCTGCTTCGACTGCCCTATCTCTCAAGAATATTGAGATAATAGAGATAGAACAGTTAGCGCAACAGGCAGAGAAAATGGGTGCGTATCTAAAAGCGAAGCTAAACAATTTGGCGGAACATCCTCTAGTTGGCGATATACGGGGTAAAGGTTTACTGCTGGGTATTAAACTAGTGGCAAACAAAGAAACCAAAGAACCTCTAGCAAGAGAAAAAGTTGGCGCAATTGTCTCTAACTGTTTAGAATCAGGAGTCAGAACTGGACGGAACGGCAACACGATCCCAGAACTTTCTAATGTGCTAATTATTGCCCCACCGTTAATTTTGACCGAGGCAGATGCAGATTTAATCGTCGAGAAGTTAAAACAGTCATTAGACAACCAAATGTAAATGCGTTTCAGATGTAGATACATTCCACCGAACGATCTACGAACAATTATTGCGATCGCCCATTAATTCCGTTGTCCATCATCCATTATTAAAAAAAAATCATGCAAATTGGCGTACCAAAAGAAATCAAAGATCGGGAGTTTCGCGTCGGACTATCCCCCGATAGCGTTAGAGTTTTAACCGAGCGCGGACATAGCGTATCCGTCGAAACAATGGCGGGTGTCGGTTCGGGATTTACCGATGCAGACTATCAAAAAGCAGGAGCAGATATCGTTGCTGACGGTAAAACTGCCTGGGATCGAGAATTAGTAATCAAGGTTAAAGAGCCGCTAGCAGCAGAATATCCGTTTATCCAAGCGGAACAAATCTTGTTTACTTACCTGCATTTGGCAGCGAACAAAGCTTTAGCCCAGCGCTTGATTGATTCTGGAGTAACCGCGATCGCCTATGAATCAGTTGAAGTAAATCGCAGTCTACCACTGCTCGCACCAATGAGCGTTATTGCAGGTAGATTGGCAGTACAGTTTGGCGCGCGTTTCTTAGAAAGACAGCAGGGGGGTAGAGGAGTTTTGCTTGGGGGAATTCCTGGCGTAGCCTCTGGTCAGGTTACTATCTTAGGCGGTGGTGTCGTCGGTACGGAAGCAGCTAAAATTGCCGTTGGGATGGGTGCAAAGGTACAGATTTTTGATATTAATGTCGATCGCCTGACCTATTTGGAAAATCTATTTGGCTCTAGAGTAGAACTGCTCTACAGTAATACTGCTGCTATTGAAGCTGCTGTACCAGATGCAGATTTATTGATTGGTGCGGTGTTAATTCCTGGCAAAAAAGCACCTACTTTGGTCAATAAATCTCTGGTCGCCAAGATGCGTCCAGGTTCGGTAATCGTTGATGTGGCAGTGGATCAGGGGGGATGTATTGAAACCCTGCGTCCTACCTCCCATAGTGAGCCTGTCTATGTTGAAGCAGGCGTAGTCCATTATGGCGTTCCTAACATGCCTGGAGCAGTACCCTGGACAGCTACCCAAGCCCTGAATAACAGCACTTTACCCTATGCAGTTAAGTTGGCAGATCTCGGTATTAAAGCTTTAGAAACCGATCCTGCTTTAGCGCTGGGATTAAACGTTAATAATTACCAGTTGGTGCATCCTGTGGTTCGGGAAGTATTCCCCGACTTGGCTATTCGTACCCCTGAATTATCAATGGCTTAATCTGCCTTATAAATGTGTTTTGAATGGCGATTTACAGTCTGCCTGGTTTTGCCCTGGGACTATGGTTGGGAAATACATTATCAAATAAAATCAGCCCGATTGTGTTTAAACGTATAACTTTAGCTTTGCTATTAGTAGCTGGCTTGCGATTATTGCTTTAAACGATAACAGTAATAGAGATCGAGTTTTTGCTACGGGGGTAGACTAATTGATTTTTCTATTGCTGCCTCTGTAGGTGCGATCGGCTTACTATACATCGATCGCACTTTATCCCAAAGGGGACTATTTGGCTTTGCTTCTAGACTTGGTGCTGCTACTACCGATTGTATTTACGGTTATGTTCGATATAGAAAGAAGTACGGGAATGCGATCGCTAATTGCTGTCGAAAAGATAATTTAGCTTGAAACATTAACGATCGCTAAATCAACTTACTAAGCACTTATTACCACCTTTAAAGTCAAGCCTGTCATCCGCCAGGTAGCAAAACAGTTTGCAAATAGGACTTCGCTAGCTGCACCAAGATCGCCATCTTCGCTGACAAAGCCACCCTCAATCAACTTCCCTCCTCCAGTTTTCAAGTTGAGCCTAGTACCGTTTTCTTCTGCCTCTAGAATCAACTTTCCTCTCGCCAATACCTGTCCCGCACGACTAATAATTTCACATTCCATCGATCTCGATCGCTACCTGGCTATAAAGATAAACATCATCTCATATATCGTCAGCTTTAAGACACCAATCTAAATTGCAAAACTATATTATGTTTGTTTGGAGAAGATAGCTATTAAAAATTATCAAATCTTAGGCTGCAATCCTATTAGTAACCTGCTGCAAACTTTGTTTTGCCTGATGTAAATCGTAAGCAAAAGGTTTTACCATTGGCTGATAATCTCTAGGGTTTGATTTGCCATGGCGCAAGACGGCATTAACCAAAAGACAGTCGCGATCGCTAAAATTAATTGAGCCGTGTAAAATACCTCTAGGGATAGTTACAACTTGAGGATTTTCTTCGGTCAAGGGAATATACTGATAGGCGCGGTCGTATAAAACTACCAAAACGAAGCTGCCTTTTACTATTAATAATTGATCTGTCTGCTGCTTATGCACAAAGAGGTCGTCAACGCTGTTAGCTGGCACTTTAACTACCATTGTTTCATCACTAGATTGAGGAGTATAAAACTCGGACATTCCGCCTTGAATGGATTCAATTTTTTCTACAGTTACGCCTGGTATTAATCCCATAATTTTCAGTAGCCAATTTAAATTGAATATGATTATTTTTCGTAAATAAAAGTTGCCTATCCCGCCTATTATGACAAACATATATTAACATTGCACCTGCATTAGTATCTATATATACGCTTCGAGCAATCTTTTTTTTTCTAGTAGCAAAGCGCACATTTCAATCGGTATGTTTTTTCTTTGTAAGCTTCTCTATTCACTCCAGAAATATCTGGATCGAATTAAATAAAAGATAGATAGAACCTTTTTGCGATCGCTCTCAATTCTTCAACTCCTGAGAGATAAGTTTAGTTAGGTATTTTAGACTGCTATATTATCCTCGCCTTCTGGCTGCTTGTATGATGTGGACAGCCTGAAAACAATTTCAACACCAAAATAATATAACTTTTTTAAGCTGTTTCAAATGTATCGATAATTATTGCCTGAAAGAACTTGTAAGATAAAAGCTAAAGCTACAAACTGATACATGACCCAAATATCTCAAACGATTCAACTGCCCGATAGTCAAAGTGCGATCGCCCTGGCGGGGAGTAACGAGCAAAATCTCAAGCTATTGTCGCGACAGACTGGAGTTACCCTAATTTTGCGCGGACAAGATCTACTAATCCAGGGACAGGAAAAGGCGGTTGAACGTTGTGCAAAAGCGATTAGAACCTTAGAACCCCTGTGGTCGATGGGTAAGCCTTTACACGAACCAGATATTCTCACGGCATTTCAGGCGATCGATACGGGGCGTACAGAGGAATATAGCGATCTACAAAAGAACGTCTTAGCCCGTACCAAAAAGGGTGAAGTAATTCGCGCCAAAACTTTCAAACAAAAACAGTACATCAAGGCAATTCAAAAGCACGATGTTACCTTTGCGATCGGTCCTGCGGGAACGGGAAAAACCTTTCTAGCAGCGGTGTTAGCTGTTAAGGCTTTACTGAGCGACGAGTGTGAAAGAATAATTTTGACTCGTCCTGCGGTCGAGGCGGGAGAAAAACTAGGATTTTTGCCAGGAGATTTGCAGGAAAAGGTCAATCCCTTTCTGCGACCTCTGTATGATGCTCTATATGAGTTTATTGATGCTGAGAAGATTCCCGATCTAATGGAGAGGGGCAAAATTGAGGTTGCACCCCTGGCATATATGCGGGGACGTACCCTATCTAACGCTTTTGTGATTGTTGATGAGGCGCAAAACACCACCCCTTCACAGCTAAAAATGGTGCTGACTCGTTTGGGGTTTGGCTCAAAAATGGTGGTTACGGGAGATATTACCCAAACCGATCTGCCTTCCAATCAAGATTCTGGTCTGATCGTTTCCCGTCGAATCCTGCGTAATGTCGAGGGAATTGCCTTTTGTGAATTGACTCAGGCAGACGTGGTGCGTCATCCTCTGGTACAGAAGATAGTAGCTGCTTACGAGCGTTACGATAAATGAGGTAGAGAGACAGGTAAGTAGTGGGTAGGGACAAAACAACTATTATGTCTTTGCAAGCAGCAGGTGGTGGATAGCATGAACCTATAAATTTTGGCAAAGACGCAACCTACTAGAGTTAATCTATGACTTAATTAATAGAATAGAGTGAATTTAAAACCTGAGTAAAAATGATGGAAGGACAAGGCGTAAAGATTGGCAGTACCGCAATTATTTGGAGTCTGGCGACGGGAATGATGGCGATTTCTATTCCCATTGTCAAAATGACGGGAACAGGAGTTATTTTGCCCGTGGCGGTGGTGGTGGGAGTTAGCGTTAGTACTGTGGCGATTTGGTGGAGTAGCTGGTTTTCCTAAGCTGGATTTGGCGATCGCGATATAAAAAGAACAACCAAGGCATTGTAAATACCTTGGTTAATACATCAAGTCAATCAACTGCGATCGCGCTAAGTTAAACTCCTACGCTTTCTTCTAATTGAGTATGCTGCTGAGATGAACTTGCTTTGTCGAGTAAGGTCTGAAGCTTATCGCCTTCAATTACCTCTGTCTCTAAAATTTCTTGGGCAATCTGTTCTAATAGCTCGCGGTTTTGCTCCAGAATAGTTAGAGCCTTTTGGTGAGCATCTTCGACAATACTGTAGAATCGCCATCAACATAAACCTTAGCTTTACTTTTAGTCAGAGATAGTGCGCCCTGTGCGCCTCCTGCACCGCGACTAATAAAGAATTGCCAGATTGCTACAAAGATTAATGGAGGAATGACCCAGCCGAGAATGCTGCCGAACCAATTGCTTTTTGGTACTGCTGCCGTAAACTCAACTCCATTGTCTTCCAAACGTTTGGGCAATTCTAGATCTAAAACTGGATTCGTCCGAAATATCTGTGGTTGCTCGGCATTAGCATCTTTGAGTTCATAGGTAATTTCATTTTGCCCTACGGATGCCCTAGCTACGTTACCGTCTTCTACCCGATCGATAAACATGCTGTAGGGTTCTTGAGGAATAGGGTTGCCATACAGCACTTGGGGAAAGAAAAGATTTGTGAGTAAAAACAGTCCTGAAACGATAAAGAGAATATTAGAAATTAAACGCGATCGCGATCCTGGCGGTTTGTTTTGAACACCCATTGCTATACCTGATATATTTTCGTCTTAATGTCTTTACTTAGATCTTTTCACAAATAAAAAGCTAAATGTTATAGCCTTGGATAGACATAATATCAGTTTGCAGATTTACAGGTGAGGGTATAGGCAAACCAGTTACGCAAATGCTGAGAATTTATTAGATACATCGCTATTTCGATCGACAGATCGACTTTTGTGGAATTGTTGAGAGAGAACTGTCCTATCAAAGCCTCAGGTGCGAACGCGAATGCGCTGCGCCACTAATGTTTAATCGACTCGAACTAAACGCGAAGATAGAAACAATCATAAAATTTTCGTTCTACACTGTGAACATAATTAAACCTTCTTAGCCTGTTTTCTAATAGAGTAAAAATCAATTTAAAGTTAAAATTAGAGTTTCAAAAACCTGACAATACTTTTACAAATGACACATTATAGATAAGTTGCCAGCCGTAGCAAAATTCGCTTGATTCAAGAGCATCAATACCAACTTAGCGTTATTACATTGACTCATCATCTAATCAACCTCTCTGAGAATGGTAGAGTCTTGATTCCTGTAGAAGGTTATTCAGTACTTACGGCAGATAAAGCCTAGAGCAATATTCAGTCTTTATTCGAAATTAGGATTAAACTTATTCGCTGAAGAAAAGAGCGATCGCACTTTGACTGTACACCTCTTAAAATATGCTTACAGCCAAAAGCGATCGCGCTGTTCCAGTTAACAATACAGGCTAGATGAGGACAGTCGCATTTACTGCTGTCACCTTGCCCGCTTCGTCTTTATAGACTCCTACTTTCTCGCCTTCAAGGGTGATAATCTTACCTTCTCCAGGCTTAACATCATCGGTAGACCATTTTTCAATGCCTTTAAGCCTGTCTAAGACCCAGTGCTTACCAACGTCCAGATTATTCTTAATCGACTCTTGAGTCACAAAAGGAGTTGCTCGTAGGGAGTCGTATAAATCTGCCCAAGGATTGTCTATCCCGCGAATGAGATCTGCCAAAAGCATTCCCGCCATCGTTCCTTTACTCATACCCCAAAGGCTAAAGCCCGTGGCGACGTAAATATGGTCGTTAGCTGGAGTTAGCTTGCCGATATAGGGCAGTTTATCGAAGGATTCGTAATCTTGACTCGACCAACGGTAGTCGATCTTGTCTATTCCAAAATGAGAATGTAGATAACGATCTAATTCTTGGTAGGATTCCTCAGTTTCGCTTTTTTCACCTACCTTGTGACTACCACCGCCAACTAATAGCAACAAACCACCGTCTTCTGCGGGAGTGGTACGAATAGAATGATAGTTCTTACCCACGCCGATATACATACCCTGAGGTGCTTTTTCTTCGCTAATCTTAGCGCCAATAATATAGGATCTTTGGGGATAGGTTTTAGCAAAAAACAGCCCTGTATCGACAATAGGTAGATGGGTTGTTAATAAAACATCCGTAGCCTGTAATGTGGTGTCGTTGGCATGAACCGTACAGGGTGTTCCTTCGTCCACCGTCTGCACTCGACTATCTTCAAAGATATAGCTACCGTCACCAGGAATAGTGTTGGCTAGGTGTAGGAGATACTTGCGAACGTGAAACTGCGCCTGATTGGTAAACTTAACTGCCCCTGCAACATCAAAAGGCAGAGTTATATCGGTGACAAACTCAGCAGGTAAACCTAGTTTTACTGCTGCATCATATTCTTTTTGAACCTTGTCGAGATTCTTTGACTCTTCCGCAAAGCTGTAGGTATCGTTGCGTTGAAAATCACAGTCTATTTCTTCTTGTTCGACGGTGGAGGCAACAAACTCGACTCCCGCCTGGTTAGATTCGCCGTATAGTCTGGCTTTATCTTCTCCGTGGCGATCGATTAAGTCTGCATAGATAAGCTGATGCAAAGATGTTACCTTAGCGGTAGTGTGTCCGCTAGCGCTGGCAGCTATCTGCTGTGCTTCAACTAGGGCAACGGTTTTACCCGCTTTTTTGAGTAGATAGGCTGCGGTGATTCCCGCAATTCCCGCGCCGATGATTGCGACATCTACCGTTACGTTTTTCATTTTAGGAAAGGACGTTTGGGCAGTAGAATCGATCCAAAAAGATGCTGGTTTTCCAGGTAAAGTTGTCATTATTTTATGTATGAGGAGTTTTTTTGAGAAGTGCGATCGCCAACTTGAAAATGCGATCGCTAAAAAGAAATAAATTCGTGCCAACTATATTGTGGCAACGAACAGAATAATGTCATCGATATCTCGCTGTCACTTTAGATCTATAACTGCCGCTTTTATACTGCTAGGCTTGAGGAAAATCTCTGATTTCGGCATCGGCTTCAATGGTCAGCTTGCCAAGCTTGACGTTTAGTTTCCTAACTCGCAAAGACATTGTGTCCAATTCAAAATTTCGTAGATCTAGTATCTCTTCGGCACTGTTGACGATCGCTTTTGCAACTTCCGTATTGGAATATGCGTTCTCTGGATATTCAACCGATTCTAAATTAATGCAGCTTCCCTCGTTGTCAATCGTCGGCAAAGCAGTCAAACTGATGCTTTCCTGACTATGGCGATCGACTAATAAAACATCTGCACTTAAGCCTACTTTTCCGTCACCTAAAAGCGAGAATTTGACTTCATCGATCTTGACGTTTTCTTTTTTACCGTCGCATTCAACCTCAAGGCTTTGAAGTTTAGCTTTGATATATTCTGAGTTGAAAGCTTTCTGCAGATCTTCCTCTTTCAGAACTACAAGCATTCTGGCATCCGTAGTCTGGGTTAACTCAATGTTGCCCATTGCTGCTTTAACAGAATCAATTGCAATACCGCTGGTTTCGATCCTTAGCTTTTCAGCTCGTAATTCTTTTTGCATTACCAAACCTTCGCCCTTGACGCTCACAGAATCTATCTGACCCTGCATTAGATCTAGGGGATTGGTGCGAATATCTACGTCTAGATTTTCCACATCATCTAGCTGACTCTCAAGACCCAACTCTGCTGCTTTACTAATTGCCTGTTCGCCTAAATTCGATGAATCCATAAGCTGTAATCATTAAAATTTTTTTGTTACTAATTCATTTAATCTAATAATTAGAATCGAAAGGTCACTCCAAGGTTAGAATAACTATCGCGATCGCCATAAGTATTGTTGCTTAATGTTTGGATAGTATCTGCCAAGATTAGCATTTGAGACTGACTCGCTAAATATAGACTTAGCTTTTTTTTCTGATAAAGAGCATGATTGCACCAATAACTAGGAGAGATATTCCCCACCACAGAGAATCTCCAGGAAGAACCTTGAGCAATAGAGTTGTTAGACCAGAACTCATTAAAGACCAGCCTAAAGTTGTTTGAGTTTGCATAGATTTGCGAGAATGTTTTCAAGTTTTGTGGTCAAAGTAAATAAAATTATTTTACTCCAATAAACAAATTGTATATAGCCACAATTGTTTAAACATCTCTCTGAAGATGCAAGATTTTTTATAAGGTTAAATATTAGGCTTTAATTAGCTTTTATCTATCTTTTGTGCTATTTTTTTACCAACTTTGATGAACTACAGCAGGTAACATAGTTCATCATATTTGTTTTTCAAGCTTAAAATTAATTGGATCGGTTGCCATAAATTCTTTGCCTTTGATTAAGAAGAAAGCTTCAGGCATTTGTCTTAAATATCGATCGCTCTTAACTGCATTTTTTAGAGATATTTAAAGAAGCTTAAATCCATCAGGCATCATAATGGCAATCTGCCTATAGCTTGAGAAAAATCCGATCTTAAATACGGGCTTCTGACAATGCTTGGAACGACCTCATAGTCAAGTTGATTGCACTCAAGCCAAAGCAAATTTAGATTCGCCAAATCTTTGGTATTACTATTGCTGTAGTTACTACGTACGCTTCTTGGCTACCAAAATAAATTTAACAAGTATTAAGCTAAACTAATCGTCCAGATCGAAACATATATGATGATGATCGTTAAAACTTTGCAAAAAAAGCGGATGCCATTCACTAACGGCATAGCCAATGTCAAGATAAATCAGGAGCAAAATGAAAGAGATTCCTTTAGATGCAATGGTAGTCTGCGTTGACGGAGAATGCGGTAAGTCGAGCCATGTAATCATCGAACGCTATAGTCAGAAAGTAACTCATTTTGTAGTTAAGGCTGGCAATTTTATTGAGTCTCACAAGCATTTAGTATCCGTCGATTGCGTTGTCAGGACGACTCCCGAATCCGTGGCGCTCAACTGTACCAAGCAAGAGCTTGCAGCTATGCCTCCTTTTACGGAAATGCGATTTCTCAATCCGATTACTCGTGAATATGAAGCCCTGGAAAATTTTAGCGATGAGGCGATCGCTAGCCGTAGTTCTCACTTAACCTGGTCAGATCCATCTATGCTGTCAAACACAGGGTCAGGTATTTTCTCCGTACCGATTGAAGAAGAATTGATTCCAGAGGGAGAAATCGCGGTACATCGTGGTGCTTCGATCGAAGCTACTGATGGACATATTGGCAAGGTAGAAGAATTTCTAGTCGATCCTGGCGATCGCCATATTACTCATCTGGTGCTGGAAGAGGGACACCTGTGGGACAAAAAAGAACTCACCATACCTATCTCGGCGATCTCTCGTATGGATGAAGAATATATATATTTAAACGTTGATAAAGCCACGGTAAAATCTCTATCCAAACAGTAAAGCAGCGATAAGCTATCAAAAACTGGCGATTGCCAAGACCATAGCCAGCAACTTTTAACGTTCGACCATAGATAGATACGGTTGAACTCAGGCAAATATAAACCGAAATTAAACTAGCAAGGTTATCTTGTTCGATTAATTTTGACAAGACTTAACCAAATGCCTCATTTCTCCTTGCTTGCAAAACAGTATATTCAAGATAAATGCAGTCGGCTCTTAGACAGGCGATTTCGGAAAAGATACCATTGCGGATATGTTCTAGTTTGCATCGCTGCGATCGCCTTTTCTTTGTGGATTACACCTGTGGCTTTGACTCAGGAAGAAGAGATTGCTATCCCAACTGACACCACACCAGTTGCAATCCCTAGCGATGGGCTATACTTTGCCGACATATTGGTTAGAAACCGCCCTGTGTTCCAAATAGGCAGTCTGCCTCAAATAGATGCTAGCGATCGGGCAGATATTATCAACCGTCGTATAGCTAGCCTGCTCTCCCAAAATGAGACTCCAGATCGGGTAGAAATTGCTCCAGACAATCCCCGCAAGATTGCCACTTTAAGGGTCAACAATCGCATCCTGATGACCGTTACCGACCAGGATGCTGAAGACTTTGGCTTGAGTACCGAAAAACTCGCTCAAAGATGGTCGAAACAGTTAGACACGGCATTTAATAAACCGCCACTAGCGATCGATGTTACTCAGCGTCTTTATACAACTACGAGGAAATTATTACAGGACATTGTCGGCAACTTACCTTCACTAGTTGGGGCAATAATTGTGGTGGGCATTACCTGGGGAGTCGCCAAAGGCGTACGCTATCTTGCCTATACCTGGGCAAAACAGACTGAAGGAGATTCCAACACCGAACTTCTAATCGGCAGACTCAGCTATGGTGCGGTGTGGGTGGTGGGTATTATAATTGCCCTGGGAGTTATGGGACTAGACTTTGGCGCATTGCTAGGAGCATTAGGTCTAACCAGCGTCGCCATTGGTTTCAGTCTCAAAGACGTGTTGAGTAACTACATATCTGGAGTAATTTTACTGGCTGCGCGTCCCTTTCGGATTAACGACCAGGTGGTTATCGGTGATTATGAAGGCACGATCTCTCAAATTCAGCTACGAGCAACTACCATGAAAACTTATGATGGTCGGGTTGTGTATATTCCCAATCAAGAAGTTTTCCAGGCCAGCATAATCAATAATACTGCTTCTCCCCGTCGTCGTAGCTCGGTGTTAGTCGGCATAGATTATGGTGCAGATATTAGTGAGGCGATCGCCGTAATCGATCGCGTGCTGACAGATATTATAGAAGTAGAGTCTAATCCTCATCCCGATGTCTTGGTGAGTGAACTCGCTGCTAGTACGGTCAATTTAGAAGTTCGCTTTTGGGTAGACTCCCGCAGATCTGGCTTTCTCTCCACCACCTCTAAAGTGGCTCAGGCAGTAAAAGAGGCACTCGAAACAGCAGGCATAGAGATGCCAACCGATATCTATACCTTAATTGTCAAAGAGATTCCCAATCAAATCCAGTTAAAAGAGCAATAACTATTTTCCGTAGCATCATATAGATTGTCGATCGGGATTGAGTATTAGGCGATCGCTAAAATATTCTGATTGTTTCAGCTAATCTTAACCACCGCTAATCTTGGCTTTATAGCCCATCTTTTGCAGGGTTTCTAATAGCTTTTGCTTGTGATCGCCCTGAATTTCCAGAGTATTGTCTCTAATCGTTCCCCCACTACCGCACTGATTCTTTAGCTGTTTTAAAAGCTTGCTGAGAGTTTCGGGTTTATGTTGGAATCCTCTAACGATGGTGACAGTTTTGCCCTTCCTGCCCGATCGCGTTGCCTGTATTCTTAGATCCTGCTGGTTTGGCGGTAAGTCAGGAACACCTCTAGCGATCGCCTGGGAATTATCGACGCTGCCAAATTCTTGGTAGGCGATGCGGTTTTGTTTTGATTTACGTTTACCAGCCATATTTACGTCTGATGTGGATGAGCTTGGTTCTAGTCTACTAATTTTAGCGATCGGCTTTGATAAATAAACGTAGCTAATTTATATCGAGCATATATTTTAACTTCTTAGTTCGGGGTCAGCAGCATCAAGATATGATAATTGTGCAATTGAGACTCTTCACAACTAAACACTATGTCTGTAGGGAACGAACCACCAGAAATTTTAGAGCAAAAGCTAGCTTATAAGGGGCGAAAGTTTGACTATGAGGTGGTCAAGCTACGTTTACCCAATGGCGCGGTAGGAGAATGGGAATGCGTTCGTCATCCTGGTGGCGCATTAGCCGTACCTGTAACCGCCGATGGTAAGTTTGTCTTGGTTAGACAATATCGCTTTACGGTTGAGGGAAGACTGCTGGAGTTTCCTGCAGGAACGGTAGAAGCTGGAGAATCGCCCTTTGAGACGATTAAGCGAGAAATAGAGGAAGAAACGGGCTATAGAGCAAGTAAATGGCAGGATATGGGTAAGTTTATTCTTGCTCCTGGATATTCGGATGAGTATATCTATGCTTTCTTAGCTCAAGACTTAGAAAAGTTAGCCACTCCCCCTCAGCAAGACGAAGACGAAGATATTGAGGTGGTATTGATGAGCGAATCAGAATTGGAAACGGCAATTCTCAACGGAGAGCCGATCGATGGTAAAACGATCGCCTGTTTTTATATGGCAAAGGCTTATTTAAAGCAAACCTATAACCTATAACCTATAACGGCTTTGCCTTACGAGGAACAATTGAAAAAGGTGTAACATAGCAATTTCCAATCGAGCAAAAAGTCAGTCTAAAGCTTAGATCTAGATAAAGTTCGCTCCCTGGGAAACGTATAGTAGTTTTATAGCTATTGAAATATTCGCTTGAAAGATGAAACTCAAAATTAAATCTTATTTATTGACCTCGATCCGCTGTTTGATTACCTCGCTGCTTGTTTTGACCCTCACAGTTGCTTGGGGAACTGCTCCAGCCTGGAGCGCCGACTATAATAAACAGTCTTTGATAAACTCCGACTTTTCCCACGAAGATCTCAAAGATGCCAGTTTCGATCATACTAATCTACGAGATAGCGATCTCAGCTTTATCGACGCTACGGGAGTTCGCTTTTTTGGCGCAAATCTAGCTCAGTCAAACCTCGAAGGTGCAAATCTCAGCTATGCCAGTTTAGAATCGGTACGTCTTACTCGTGCCAACTTGACAAACGCCATATTTACAGGGGCATATTTAACCAATGCCTTGATGAATGAAGCAGTTATTACGGGAGCAGATTTCACCGATGCCCTGCTCAGTCCAACTACCGAAAGAAATCTTTGTGAAGTAGCTAGCGGTACAAACCCGACGACGGGAAATAATACCAAAGACACTTTATATTGTCCGTAAAGTCTCCTGTTTGGCGATCGCCCACTGGGTCAAACAGCTAAGAATTACAGTTAGCGACAGTAGATCTTGCTAGTTTTAATCATAAATCTGACAAAAATGTCACAATATAGAGAATAAAATCTAGTATAGTGACCCAGAGTCCGACCTTTATAGAACTACTTGTGAATCTAATCGCTTCTAATTCTGAGTTGAATCCGCAAGAATTATTTCCTTTTGAGCTGGACGAATTCCAACATCAGGCAATCGCCGCCTTGGCAGCAGACAAATCCGTAGTTATCTGCGCCCCTACAGGTTCGGGAAAAACTTTAATTGGGGAATATGCTATCTATCGCGCCTTGAGCCACGGCAAACGGGTATTTTATACGACTCCCCTCAAGGCTCTATCAAATCAGAAGTTTCGGGATTTTCAAGAGCAGTTTGGTCGGGGAGACTCCAGCAAGATCGGGCTATTGACGGGAGATACTATTGTTAATCCTAATGCCAGCGTGGTAATTATGACGACGGAGATCTTTCGTAATATGCTTTACGAAACTCCTATCGGTCAGGTGGGTACGTCTATGGCTGATGTGGAAGCGGTGGTGTTGGATGAGTGCCACTACATTAGCAATCGCTTTCGCGGTACGGTGTGGGAAGAGTCGATTATCTACTGTCCCCCTCAAATTCAGCTAGTCGCACTCTCGGCGACTATTGGCAATCCTCAAGAATTGACGGACTGGATTACCAAGGTACGTAACTCCAACCCTAACAATACCGAGCGATATGAGTGCGAACTGATTAATTCTGATTTTCGCCCCGTTCCCCTACGCTATTATTTTTGCGATCGCCGTGGCGTTCATCGTCTGCTCAATCAAGCAGAAACAGAGATCAGCCCCAAATTAAAGTCTTCCGTTCCCCGTAAAGGACAGAAACCCAAGCGTCTTAAGATCAAGGACTGTCCTAAAATTTATCAGGTGGTGCAGCAGCTTCAAAACAAAGATATGCTGCCCGCTATCTACATTATTTTTAGCCGTCGTGGTTGTGACAAAGCCGTAGACATGGTGGATGCCCTGGCTCTGGTAACTCCCGAAGAAGGACAGGAAATTGAAGGCATTTTGCTCTACTACTTCTTGAGCAACAACGTCGATCTACAGACGGCACTGTTAGAACACTTTAGAACGGCAAATGCAGAATTAGCAGACTTGCTGCGAGATTATCTAGCCAGTAACGAAGAGGCAGAATATAGGCTGGCGAAATACTTAGGCGCTAATCCCAACCAGAAATACTTACTGTGGCAGTTCCTTTGCGAAAATTCTCAAATTGCCCGTATCGAGCAGATTGAGCCTCTAATGCGAGGTATTGCGTCCCACCACGCGGGACTACTTCCTGCCTGGAAAGAATTGGTCGAAAGACTATTTGAAATGGGACTGGTTAAGGTGGTTTTTGCTACGGCTACCCTTGCAGCAGGAATCAACATGCCCGCCCGTACGACGGTAATGTCCGCTCTTTCCAAACGCACCGATGGAGGACACAGTATGCTCAGTCCTTCAGAATTCCTACAAATATCGGGTCGAGCAGGCAGAAGGGGCAAAGATGATGTGGGTCATGTCGTCACGATCCAAACTCCTTTTGAAGGGGCAAAAGAAGCTGCATTCCTGGCAACCTCGACCGCCGAACCCCTTAGAAGCTGGTTTACCCCTTCCTATGGCATGGTGCTAAATCTGCTGCAAAAATATAGCCTGCCCGAAGTCAAAGAATTACTAGAGCGTAGCTTTGCCGAATACCTTTCCCAGAAAAGACTCGCTCCCGAACAAACGGCGATCGCCGAAATCGCTACAGAATTAGCTAAGTTGGATATCTCTTTAGCTTCAGTTCCCCCAGGAAAACTAGCAGGATATCAGAAATTAAGAGAAAGAGCGCGGGAAGAACAGAGATTACTTGAAATCCTGCAGCAGCAGGCAGAAATTACCCGTAAGAACCAAATAAAGCCTCTAGTTCCTCAAATTGAGCCTGGTAGAATTGTGGGTTTAAAAGGTAAGCATATTCGAGTTAGCTCTCCTCTGGCTGCGGTACTGGTGGACAAAATTCCTGGTTCGGGTCGAGCGCCCAATCTGCTTTGTTTGGCAGCAGATAACTATTGGTATATTGCAGCTAATGCCGACGTTAGCGAGATTAATGAGGGAGAATTTCCTGCTGCGACAATAGCGGATATTTCTATACCCCCCTTAGATAACGTTAAGTTGGGCAAGTGGCTTAAGGGAGATGAATTTTCGGCGATCGCAACCAAGCAAATTAGTGACTACATCGTTCCTTTAGCTCCCAGCGAAGAGGTTAGCGAACAGCAGCAAAAGCTGGACAAAATTCAAAAAGAAATAGATCGCCATCCCGTACAGCAGGTAGAAAATCCGAATAAACTGCTCAAAAAGCATCAAAAGCGGGTACAGCTTCGGGAAAAGCTGAATAAAACTCAGATTAAATATCAAAAGCAGAAGTCCAATCAGTCTTATTACTGGTCGGAATTTCTCAATCTGATTAAAGTCCTGCAAGAATTTGAAGCTTTAGAAGAATACAGCCCTAGTTTTTTGGGTCAAGCAGCAGCAACGATCCGTGGAGACAATGAGCTATGGCTTGCCTTAGTCTTTGTTTCGGGAGAATTAGAACATCTCGAACCCCACCATCTTGCAGCTACCGTCTGCGCTTTAATTACAGAAACCCCTCGCGCCGATGTCTGGTGCGACTTTCCCCCACCACCTGAAGTACTGGAGGTATTGGGAGTCAAAAAACCTGCCCCAGGTACTAAAGATAGCAGCCACACCATCAGAGAAATTCGGACTCGTCTCTTCCAAGTGCAGCGTCGTCATGGAGTAGGTTTGCCCGTCTGGCGAGAATACGGGTTGGTCGGACTTTGCGAACAGTGGGCTTTAGGCATGGACTGGCAGGATCTTTGCGATAGCGTCAGTTTGGCAGAAGGGGATATTGTGCGAATGCTGCGTAGAACTGTTGATGTCTTGTCTCAAATCCCTCAGATTCCCAACATTTCTAGCACTTTGTCTAACAATGCCAGAGAAGCCAATGCCTCGATGAAACGTTTTCCGATCTAAAAGCTAGATGCGATCGATCCTATTGCGATCGCACAAGATTATTTCATAATGTACTGCCATAACAAGCTTAAAACAGTGCAAAAGAAAATAAACAAAAATTTATCTCCTTTTTTTTCTCTACGACTTCGCGTCTTTGCGTTTCTGCGCGAAACTTATCTAATGCCTCAAATTAGACTTAACGCGCCATTACAGAGAAACTTTTGCCGATTACGGCTATTAAATTAAGCAAGTATTTAAGTTCGCAAAATCTATGCCCAACGCCACTGAGATCGCTACCCTCAAAACCTACATTAAACAAACTTGGAAGACTCTAACTCGATCGCAAAAAGATCTTTTAACCGCAGCCAAAGATCCAAAAGTCGAGCGACAGGGAGAGCAACCCTGGCTAGTTTATGTTTCCCCACGGGAAGATCTCGATCGCATTCAAACGTCTCTACAACAGGTTCTAACCGCAAAGGAACTGCAACAGCTAGAATTGCGAGTTTTGCCGACAGAAGTCGCTCTAATTGAGGAACACGGTCTACTCTATTTGCCCCATCCTTATGTAGTTCCAGGGGGTCGGTTTAACGAAATGTATGGCTGGGATAGCTACTTTATCATCTTAGGGTTGGTGCAGGATTGCGAAGTTGAGTTAGCTAAGAACATGGTCGATCAGTTTGCCTATGAAATCGAACATTATGGCATGATTCTTAACGCCAATCGTACCTATTTCCTGACGCGATCGCAGCCTCCAATTTATACCCCTGCCATTCTCAAAGTGTACGAAAGTACCCAGGATCGACAATGGTTGCAGTCGATGCTGCCAACAATCGAAACCTACTATTACTATTGGAATGTACCCCCTCACATCAATCCCCATACAAAACTGTCTCACTATTCAGCGTTGGGACATGGTGCGGCGATCGAAGTCGTAACCTCAGAATTGGACGAACAGGGTAGAACTCACTACGATCGCGTCAAGGAATATTATCAGCAGGTGCAGTTTGACGATTACGACGTGGATCTATATTACGATCGCCAAAAAGACGAACTAACAGAACTGTTTTATCAGGGCGATCGCTCGATGCGAGAATCGGGATTTGATATCACCAACCGCTTTGGTCCTTTTAGCGTCGATATCATTCACTATGCCCCTGTCTGTCTGAACACTCTGCTGGCAAAAATGGAGCTTGATACTGCCGAAATCAACGAAATTTTGGGTCACTCGAATATTGCTAGCCAATGGCGCGATCGCGCATCTTTGCGTCAGGAAAGAATTAACGAGTTCTTATGGTCTGAAGAGGCAGGACTCTATTTTGACTACAATTTTCGGACTGGTAAACGACGTAACTACGAATACGCAACTACCTTTTTCCCCCTGTGGGCGGGTATAGCCTCAGAAAAACAGGCTCATAGAGTATGGCAAAATTTAGCCAAGTTTGAACGAGAGGGAGGAATTATTACCAGCAACGTGGTTAGTGGTAATCAGTGGGACGCACCTTTTGGCTGGGCGCCTTTAAACCTTGTTGCGGTAGAGGGCTTGTGGCGCTACGGTTATGAAGAAGATGCCAAACGCATTGCTCACAAATTTTTAGCGATGGCGCTTCAGGAGTTTAACCAGACGGGAACGTTAGTCGAAAAATACGATGTCTGCGCCTGTTCGGCGAATGTCTCTGATGAGATAAAGTACGGCTATAGCTCTAACGAGATTGGCTTTGGCTGGACGAATGGGGTAATTTTGGAGTTTCTAAGGATTTTGGATATGTAGATGCTAGATAAAGGATTTGAGAAAAATAGGCTCTTTTAAATCGGCTTCAGGGTCGCTTATAGAAGGGTTAGGCTGAAGTAATGATTCTCCGTTCATGAGGTTTGTTTCAGCCATCTCAACCAGGCATTTGCCAGAGACTGCTTTACCTGTTCTAAGCGATCGCAAGTTAAATAGCGAGAAAATCAGGCAAAGATTTCCAAATAATTAAGCTCTGGCTCGAAACATAAACCAATTCTTGAGGCGATCTAGGTTTTCGGTTGATGATACTCGATAGCCAAGCTTTTGGTAATAGGCTACGTTGCTTTGCGTCTGAGTATCGAGGGCAACACCAACTGATTTTGAATGCTTGTCCGACAAAATATGTACGTGTTCTAAAAGCTTTCTGCCAATACCCGTTCTCTGACAGTCTGGATTTACCCCCAGCATGTTTACATAAAAATGAGGTTTTGAAGGTTTATTCGCATCTTTGAACTTGCTATAGATTTCCATCCGTTTCAGTGCTTTACCTGAAAGCGATCGCGCTAGTTTTGACTCTAGGTTAGCAATAGCATTTTCGTCTCTATTTTTTGTCGTTTCTAGCGGGGTGACATAAATAATTCCCTGCAACTCTTCTCGAACAAAGCCACCTAAAAGTAAGGAGTTGTCAACTGCTGCCGAATCGCAAATGTATCGTCCAAGAGCTTCTGTCGATCTCCGATCTCGATCGCTAAAAAAGAAATTCATTAACGGGTAGCTATAAAAAGCAGCAGCAATTATCTATCAAACCCCTCTTTAGATACAGTCGATCGCAAACAAGATAGCTGTAAAAGTTAGGCTTGATTAATTATAGGAAAGATAGTTTTTAGCTCTAGAACAAGATCGTTAAAATTAGGGATTTCTATATAAAATATCGATAAAAGCTTTGACTTTATTTCCCAGCCTATCTCCATATAAAAACGCGAACCCCTCTTTAGATAGAAGAGATCCTCCTCCCAATAGTGATAAAAGACATAGAGGAATATAAGCGATTGTTCCTCTGTCAGCAAATTATCAAAAAATAGCTAAAACATGAAGGTTGGTTCTCACTATCTCGGCAATGGCGTTTGTGAATTTACTCTGTGGGCAACTTCGGTCGATCGGGCAGCAGTACATATTGTTTCTCCTGAAGAGAAAGTGCTGCCCATGATCCAACAATCACAGGGTTATTGGCAGCTTCAAGCCGAGGGAATCGAGCCTGGGACGCTTTATTTTTATCAACTGGACGGGAAATCTGATTTTCCCGATCCCGCATCTTGTTTTCAACCCCAAGGAGTACACAAAGCATCTGAGGTAGTCGAGCTAGATAGTTTTAGCTGGCAAGATTCTGACTGGAATGGTGTTGCTTTAGAGGAGATGATTATCTACGAGCTACATGTAGGTACTTTTACCCCAGAAGGAACATTCCGCGCGATTCTTCCCCGCCTGTCGGATTTAGCCGAGTTGGGAGTAAATGCGATCGAGATTATGCCCGTGGCGCAATTTCCAGGCGATCGCAACTGGGGCTATGATGGCGTATATCCCTATGCGGTACAAAATTCTTACGGTAGACCAGAAGAATTACAGCAGTTGGTCGATGAGGCTCACCAGCAGGGCATAGCGGTGATTTTGGACGTGGTTTACAATCACTTTGGTCCTGAAGGTAATTACACCTCTCAGTATGCGCCCTATTTTACCGATACCTATAAAACTCCTTGGGGCGAGGCGATAAATTTTGATAATGCCTACTGTTATGGGGTACGGAATTATTTTTTAGAAAACGTTCTTTATTGGCTAAAAAATTATCATATTGATGGTCTACGCTTGGATGCGGTTCATGCGATTTACGATCTGGGGGGGAAACATATTTTGCAAGAGATGGCAGAAGAGGTTGCCAAGTTTTCTCAGGAAGCAGGTAGAAAATTTTATTTAATTGCCGAAAGCGATCTCAATGATGTGCGTCTCATTGTTCCTCGCGATCGAGGCGGATATGGACTAGATGCTCAATGGGGCGATGACTTTCACCATGCTCTACGGAGTGTTTTAACCAAAGATTTGGGGGGATACTATCAAGATTTTGGTACTTGCGAACATCTTGCCAAAGCTTACCAAAATCCTTTTGTCTACGACTGGCAATATTCACAGTTTCGCCAACGATATCACGGTAGTAATGCGGGCGATCGCCCTGGTTCGCAATTTGTAGTCTGCAATCAAAATCACGATCAGATTGGCAACCGCATGTTGGGAGAAAGATTGACCGACTTAATTGATTTTGAGGCAACTAAGCTGGCTGCGGGGGTGCTGTTATTATCTCCCTACATTCCCCTACTGTTTATGGGTCAAGAATACGGGGAGCAAGCGCCTTTTCTCTATTTTGTCAGTCATGGCGATCGCAATTTAGCAGCAGCAGTTAGTGAGGGGCGCAGGAAAGAATTTGCCGATTTTCACTCAGAAGGAGAGTTTATCGACCCCCAAAGCGAGTCTGCCTTTGAAAAATCGAAGCTAAACTGGCAGCAAAAGGACAGCGATAAATATCAAATTCTGTGGCAATTATACAAACAGTTAATCGTGCTGCGTAGAACCATTCCCGCCTTAAAAAAGCTCGACAGGCAAAGCGTTAAGGCTACGGATATAGAAAGCGATCGCGCTATTGCTTTACATCGTTGGCAAGGAGATAGTCATATATTTTGTCTGCTTAACTTTGGCGATCGCGCTCTAGAATTAGAAAATGTATTTCCGACTGGCAACTGGCAGAAAATATTAGATTCGGCTGCCGAAAAGTGGTTGGGTAATGGTTCGGATTTGCCTGATGCGATCGATAAATCCAATTCAAAGTTATTAATCAAACCCAATAGCTTTGCTGTTTATGAACGACGTTAAATAAACTCTTACTTGCTACTTGTGAGACAGTTGCGTGGGCGGGTTTCCCGACTTGAGCAAACTGTCGAACCCGAAGGGCTACTTGCTACCTAAATACCCAAAATAATGCACATCCCCACATCTACCTACAGAATCCAATTTCACTCTGAATTTAATTTTGCTCGCGCCAAAGACATTGTGGCTTACCTAGCAGATTTGGGCATTGGCGATCTTTATGCCTCACCTATTTTTAAAGCTGGTGAAGGCAGTACTCATGGTTACGATGTGGTAGATCCAACCATACTCAATCCCGAATTAGGAACTGAGGAAGATTTTGCCACTTTAACTTCAGAAATTCAGCAGCAGAACATGGGATGGTTACAGGATATTGTCCCCAACCACATGGCTTACGACAGTCAAAATCTATGGCTGATGGATATTTTAGAACATGGTCGAGACTCAGACTGGTTTGACTTTTTTGATATTAATTGGGATTTACCTTACCAGGAAATGAATGGGCGAGTACTCGCGCCGATGCTGGGAGACTTCTACGGTAGAGCTTTAGAAAGGGGAGAAATCACCTTAGATTACGATCTCCAAGGTCTAATAGTCGAATACTTTGGCTTGAAGCTGCCAGTTAGAATCGAATCTTACTTGACTTTTATTACCCACAATTTAGGCAAGCTAACCAGAGAATTAGGCAGACAGCATCCAGATTTTATCAAGTTCTTAGGTATTCTCTATCTGCTTAAAAGCATTGCCGAAGAAACCAAAGGTCAAGCTCGTTACGACCAAATAAACTTTATCAAAAGCCTGCTGTGGGAAACCTATAGCCACAATTCTACTGTCGAAGAATTTATTCAAGGCAACCTCAAAGAGTTTAATGGTGAAGCTGGTCATCCAGAAAGCTTCAACCTCTTGGATAATTTGCTCAACGAGCAGTTTTATCGTCTCTCGTTTTGGAAAGTTGGTGCAGAAGAAATCAACTATCGTCGCTTTTTTACGGTTAATGAGCTGATTTCCGTCAAGGTTGAAGAATCAAAAGTATTTGAGAAAACCCACGAACTGATTGCCAGATTGGTATCAGAGAATAAGTTTACGGGAGTGCGAATCGATCACATTGATGGTCTATACGATCCTGCTGAATACCTAACCAGGCTCAGAGAAAAGTTAGGCGATGCGACCTACATTACGGTGGAAAAGATTCTAGAGTTAACCGAAAAGCTGCCTACAGACTGGGAAATTCAGGGTACGAGCGGTTATGAATTCCTCAATTATGTCAACGGCTTGTTTTGCCAGTCGGCAAATGAGGCTGAGTTTCGCAATATCTACCGTCAGTTTACTGGATTAACGGCTAAATATGACGATCTGGTCTATGCTAAAAAATCTTTAATTCTGGAAAAGAATTTAGCTGGGGATCTGGAAAATCTAACTCAGCTACTCAAAAGGATCGCTTCTCAGACTCGTAAAGGCAGTGACTTTACTCTCTATGGTCTAAAACAGGCTTTGTTTGAAGTTCTGGTACTTTTCCCTGTTTATCGTACCTATGTCGATGCCCAGGGTATAGCAGAGGTGGATCGCCAATATGTTTGGCAAGCTATAAAAGCTGCCAAACAGAAAGTTCCTTTATTAGTCAATGAACTAGACTTTATTCAAAAAATACTGCTATTAGATTATGAGGATTTCCATAGTCCAGAACAGCGAGAAGAATGGCTGAGTTTTGTCATGCGATCGCAACAGTTGACAGGACCACTAATGGCAAAGGGAGTTGAGGACACCCTACTGTATGTTTATAATCCCCTGCTGTCTTTAAACGAGGTTGGTGGCAACCCCAGCCACTTCGGCATCGAGCTAGATTTATTCCACCAGTTCAATCGGGATAAAGTTGAAAACTGGCAGCATGGGATGAATACTACCGCAACCCACGACACAAAAAGAGGTGAAGACGTTCGCGCTAGAATTAACGTTCTTTCCGAAATTCCGCAAGCATGGTTAGAACAGGTAACTAAATGGCGAGAAATCAATCGGGTTCACAAACAAGACGGCTTTCCCGATGCTAATGACGAATACTTCTTATATCAAACCCTCTTAGGTGCTTATCCTCTAGAAGCAGAATTGTCGGACTTTGGCGATCGCCTTAAAGATTATGTTCTCAAGGCAGTCCGAGAAGCTAAAGTACATACCGCCTGGCTGCATCCCGATGAGGCATACGAGCAGGCATATTTAAGCTTTATCGATCGCATCTTTGCAAACAAGAAGTCGGATTTTTGGCAAAGTTTCCAACCTTTTCAAGAACGTATAGCCGAATACGGCATTTATAATTCTCTTTCTCAGGTATTAATTAAAAATACTGCTCCTGGCGTCCCAGATTTATATCAGGGTGCGGAACTCTGGGAACTGAGCCTAGTCGATCCTGATAATCGTCGTCCCGTGGACTATCAGAAACGCAGCGAGTTTTTGCAGGATATTAAAGCCAACGCTGCTAAAGATATTTCATCGTTACTCAAGGAATTAATCGCCAATAAAGCCAACGGCAAAATTAAGCTATTCCTGACTCACAGGCTACTCCAAACTCGACAGGAATACGCAGAGCTGTTTCTCAATGGCGACTATCAGCCAGTTGAAGTTATGGGAAAACACCGCGATCGCCTTATCGCCTTTTCCCGCAGCTACAAAGGCAAAACCTTAGTAGCGATCGCACCGCGATTTTTGACGCAGGTAATCAAACTCGAACAGCTTCCTCTTGGTGCAGAAGTTTGGGCTGATACTAGCCTCAAGCTACCCGCAAAAAATTGGCAGAATGCGATCGACGGTCAATCGATAGCAGGAGAAGACTTAGCAGTAGGTAAAGTCCTTAATAATTTTCCCGTTGCCTTGCTGTTTAGTACTTAATTCCCGCTGCCGATAAGGTTTGCTGCACTTCTTTGCGAATAACCTTGACTCTTTCTACCCAGGTAGGGCTAGTAGCGTAACCGTTGTCGTATATCCTCTGTACCGTAATTGGCTCGTCTCCAGTTAAAGCATTGATGCTTTCGGCAAAGATATTGAAGCACTCGGATATTTGAGGACAGGTTTCATAGCTAATCATCTGCCCATTTTTCTCCAGGGTGATACAGTCGTCGCTATCACAGCGCAGACCAAAATGATTGCCCTTGCCAATTACATAATCACCGTTGCCGCTTTCCTGTCGAGCGATCGCTAAAGTCAGGTCGAGAGGAATACCATACTCCTTGGCGATTCGTCGCGACTGGGGCAAAATGCGGTTGATGTATTCACTGTCGGTTTTTTTTGCTGGCTGCTGGGCAAAGACAAATGGGGCAATAGTTGCCAGCATCAAGGGAATAGCTAATAAATTTAGTTTTGACTGGAATATTTTTAGAACCATGGCAATAAAAAATATCAAATTTCAAATAATAGGAAATAGAACAAACATCGGTCGAGGAGTCTAATGAAAATCTGCTTCCCAAACGCCCAAATAGATATGGTCGTCTGATTCTCGTTCGATACTTCCTTCCAAATCCCCTAGCTTAAAAGTATATTGGTTTGTCTGACGATTGTATACATTTTTAAGTTTGCGATCTAGCTGGGGGTCGAGATTATCTTCTAACAGGTTACTAAGAATATCTTTAATGGTGCTTAAACTAACCGCAGGTGCGATCGCTACTTCTGTCTGTCTGAGCCGATTAGTGTCGGAATCAAAGAGATAACCCAGATCGATCGAATCATTCGCCTGCTTTTTATAGATCCAGGCGCTACTGTTTGCCCAGTATCCTTTTTGAATGGCGCTGGGCTTGCCCAAGATTTTTCTTAAATCTTCTTTGCTAGTTCCGACCGCAAAAATGGGTATTTCGATCTTCTCTTCGACAGAACTATTAAGCATCAGTGGCGGGAAGGATTTTGGAAGTGCCGTAGATGTAGTTTCGGGAAGTGGTTCGGGCAGGGGTTCGAGAATAGATTCGGGTTCGGGTAAGGAACGAACCAAGCTACGGCTTAAATTCCAATCGTACAGAGCAAATAGCCCAGCACCAAGAATATACAGACAGCTAAGAGCATATAGTCCTAACTGCCACCACTTAGATCGCGAATTGTTCTTTGCCACGTCGGGATTTATTTGCTTAACTACAGCAGTTTTGGTTCGGTCTTTGCGCCTGGTTTTGGCGCCCGTTCTAACTTTTGGATTAGCTTCAGCCTTTAGCAGATCGTCGCGCATGGCTCTAGCATGAGGATAGCGATCGCCAATTTTGGGGTCGATCGCGCGGGCAAGAATTGCAGCTAAATGCGGATCGCGATCGTATATATGCAGGGGAATTTTAATCTGTCCTGGATCTGAGCCTACTGCCAAGTCTATCGGATGCTTTCCCGTTAGCAAATAAAGTGCGGTTAATCCCAAGCTATAAATATCGCTGGCGGGAACAGATTTGCCCAAAGCCTGTTCTGCTGGGGCATAGCCATGAATATTACTACTAGAAAATATGCGCTTATCTCCATAAAATCCATAGGTGCTAACTATTTGCTTAATGCTGCCAAAGTCGATCGGCACAGGCATTCGATCTTCGCTACGCAGAATAATATTTTTGGGCTTAATATTTTGATGGACTACACCTTCTTTGTGTAGATAGCTGAGTACCAACAGCAGATCGAGCGCAATCTTTCTGACCTCTGCACAGGATAGTTTTCCTTCTGACTCTACTTTTTTACTTAAAGGTTCTCCCTCAATCAGTTCCCGCACAATATAGTAAGACTGTAGCTCGCTAGAATAGGTGTAAATTTCGGGAATATAGCGATTGCTCATACTTAACTGCTTGAGGTTTTTTGTTTCCTCCTGAAACTCTCGCTCGACCCTTTGGGCAATCTCACTCTTTTGAATAATTGGCTCAAATATTTTGACCAAACAGTTGCGGGGTGGATCTTGATAAGTATCTAAAGCAAAAAAGATCTTGCTAAAGCTGCTAATACGTTCGATATGAACGATTAAATAACGGTTTTGGAGTAAAGTTCCTGTCTGTGGCATAACAAATATCAATAGTTACCCTCAATCTCTGCTCTCACAATTCAATGAGGCTAGAAACTAGAAGTAAATTTAAAATTTTTGAATATTTAAATAAAATTGCGAATTATCTTTGTCTACAGTTTAGTCAAAATTACTTAGAAAAGAGATAAGATTTATCAACAGCCTAGATCTACATGGTATAAATTGCGACAAGCCATGAGATATGGCTCAATAAAGCATCTGTAATGCGCCGAGCGCGAATCAGTCTAGTTGAAAATACGCTCCACAATTTTTGACGGCTTTTAACTGCTTTTTTAGAAAAATAGCCCAGACAAATTTGCATCGGTAATAGTCTTGAATCTTAGTATCCTTTTAGGAACGCTGCTTTTGCATGGCGAGCCGATTCTAAAGGTTGCCTCGATCGCTTTTTGCTTCTGTCTTTGAATCGCCCGTTTTATATTGCCTCTATTTCATTCATGTTAAGCTTCGCTTATAATAAGCTACCGAAATCAACTATTTTCGAGCATTTTAGCCACAATTCCGAACTATGCCAGATAATTGCGATCGCGATGTACAGACACCAAACAATGACCTTTTCGTCGTCGGCATTGGGGCATCGGCGGGAGGACTGAGTGCTTTAGAAGAGTTGTTTGACAATCTTTCGACCGCTAGCGGTGCTGCATTCGTGGTGATCCAGCATCTATCACCAGACTTTAAAAGCTTAATGAAAGAGCTGCTGGAGCGACGTACCACCATGCCCGTGCATCGCGTTACCGAAGGCATGAAACTGCAGCCTAATACAGTCTATTTAATTCCTCCAGGGCAAAACCTAGCTTTAGAAAGAAACGTTCTGCGCTTGGAAGATCGTAAAAAAAACAAAAATAAAAAGCACGAACTTAATTTCCCGATCGATTTATTTTTGACTTCTCTTGCCGAAAACTATGGCGAGAGATCGATCGGCATAATTCTATCTGGTTCTGGTAGCGATGGAACTCGCGGATTAAAGACGATTAAAGAAGCGGGAGGAGTCGCTTTAGTCCAAGATCCCCAAACGGCAGAATTTGACGGAATGCCTGGAAGTGCGATCGCCACAGGAGTAGTCGATCGGATTCTACCACCCAGAGAACTATCCCAGCTTATTTATCAGTGTATCGTTTCCCCCACAAATATTTCCAAGACTGGAGTTAGTAAAGACAGCCAAATTAACGCTGGCGATTTGGCTGAGATTGCCAGGCTGTTACTAGATAAAGAAGCATTAGATTTCTCTCAATACAAGTCAAGTACCATTACCCGCAGGATTCACCGTCGCTGCTTAATTCACAATTTTAAAAATATCGATGACTATCTTCAACTATTAAATGACTCAGAAACAGAAAGACAGATTCTCTGTTCGGACTTGCTGATTAACGTCACACATTTTTTCCGTGACTATCCAGCTTGGCAGCAGCTCGAAAATAATATTCTGCCTCAGTTAATCGAGCAAAGCCAGAATGAAGCAGAATTGAGATTTTGGATTACGGCTTGCTCCACAGGCGAAGAAGCTTACTCCCTAGCAATATTGGTTCACGAAGCCATCCAAAATTCAGCCAAAAATCTGCGGGTTAAAATCTTTGCCACGGATATAGATCGCACAGCCTTAGAAAAAGCATCTAAGGGAGTTTATCCTGCCTCTATTGCTAGGGATGTTGGCACAGAGCGTCTACAAAAATATTTTGTGGCAAAAGATAATTCATATCAAATCATGCGTAAGATTAGGGAAATGCTGATTTTCTCGCCCCACGATCTAACTAGGGATGCAGGCTTTACGCGCATTGACCTTGTTACCTGCCGTAATGTCTTGATCTATATGAAGTCCGAACTGCAGGATCGGGTATTACGCAATCTCCATTTTTCCCTAGTCTTAAGAGGAGTTTTGTTTTTAGGGGAGGCAGACACTTTGGGACAATTTGACTCAGAGTTTGAAACTTTAGATAAAAAATGGAAGTTTTTTCAAAAGGCAACAGATACCAGACTATCTATGCCGATGCGCTCTACCCCCAGGATCGGCGCGAATAGTTCCCTACGTCGTTTAACATTACCTCCAGAGCAAGCTCCATCCGAACCAATCTTAGAACAGTGTTTAAATCGGTTATCGGATGATTTGGACTCCGTAATCCTGATGATTAGCAAGGATAACCATTTACTTCACGTTAGCGGTAACTCTGGCAAAATATTTCAACCTCCAGGAGGAAAAGTAACTACCGAAGTTACCAAAATGGTAGTCCCACCCCTGCAATTGCCATTAAACACGGCTTTACATCGGGCAAAACAACAGGAAAAACCAGTTCATTATCAGGGAATTAAATTAGATTTTCAGGGGGAAACACTCGACGTTAGCTTGAAAGTGATTCCGCCACAAAAGGGACGCATAGATGGAGACTTTTTTGTAGTTAAAATTAGACAAGAGATAGTCACCGCAACTGTAGAAACTCCTGCAGTCGAAAAGTTTGAGCTGGGTAGCGAAGCTTCTCGACGCATGATGGAGCTGGAAAATGAGCTACAGCAGACAAGAGAAAATCTTCAGGCTTTAGTTGAAGAACTAGAAACTACCAACGAAGAACAGCAGGCTTCTAATGAAGAGTTAACCGCTTCTAATGAGGAGCTTCAAAGCACCAATGAGGAACTTCACTCGGTCAACGAAGAGCTACACACCGTTAATATTGAATATCAGTCAAAAATTGGCGAACTAACTCAGCTCAACGACGATGTTGACAACCTGCTGCAAAGTACGGAAATTGGCGTGATTTTCCTGGATAAATCCTTGAAAATTCGCAAGTTTACTCCTGCTGCCACGATAGCGATCGCTCTACGCCAATCGGATTTAGACCGTCCTTTAGAAGAACTTCACTGGAAATTTGAATGTCCCAATCTGTTCCTGCTGCTCCAAGAAGTTTTAATTACCAAGCAGCCAATAGAGCTAGAAGTTCAGCTACGACAGTCTCAAGATTATTTGTTAATGCAGATTCATCTCTATCAAACTCAGAGCAAAGATAGTCAAGGTTTGGTAATTAGCTTTGTGGGCATTAACGAAATCAAGCAGGTACAAAAAACTTTAGAAGCTGAGGTAGTCGCCCGCATTCGTTCGGAAGAAAAGCTGATAGTCAATCAAGAAGCACTGCTCGTAACTCAAAAGCGAGTAGAAAATATTTTTAGTTCCTTGGAGGATGCAGTTTGGTCATTCGATCTGCCCGACGAGAATTTGAGCTATCTCAACGATTCATTTGAGACAATCTATGGTCGAACCAAAGCCGAATTTTTTGCCTGCTCGACTCTTTGGCTGGATGCAGTTCATCCAGAAGATAAAGATTTTGTCCGCAAAGCTCATCGAGTAATCAAACAGCAAGAAAAGCTCGATCTTGAGTACCGTATAGTTCATGGAGATGGTTCGATACGCTGGGTTAGAGACCGCAGCAAAATTATCTTTAGCGATCGCGCCATTCCGATTAGGAAAGATTTTGTAATTAGCGATTTGACCGCGCAAAAACAGGCTCAAGATGCTTTAAAAGCCAGAGAGCAAAGTTTTCAGGCAATCTTCAATTCGATGTTCCAGTTTATCGGTGTCTTAGATCTAGAAGGAATTTTACTCGAAGCCAATCAGACGTCGTTGACTTTTGGTGGCTTAAGACCCGAAGAAGTCCTCGATCGCCCTTTCTGGGAGGCAAAATGGTGGACAATCTCCGAGGCTACTCAAGCGCAATTAAAACGGGCGATCGCTACTGCGGCAGCAGGTGAATTTATTCGTTATGAGGTCGATGCGATCGGTGCAAAAGACCGAGTGATTACAATTGATTTTTCGCTCAACCCCGTGTTTGATGAAACGGGAGAAGTCGTGCAGATAATTTCTGAAGGTAGGGACGTAAGCGAACTCAAGCAGGCAAGAGAAGCCTTAGCCCAGACAAATTTACAGTTAGAACAGCGAGTCGCCGAACGGACTCAATCTCTAGCGGTATTTAGCGATCGTCTACAAAGACTACATCGTTTGGCAATATCTGAATACCAGCACCTAGAAGATTTATTTACCGACTATCTTCAGGCGGGATGTCAAATGCTAAATTTGGCTACGGGCATTGTGAGTGAGGTCGATAACTATAAATATAAAATTGTGGCAGTCGAATCTCCTTTAGCCTTGGAAGTGGGCTACAAAACTTCTTGTGTTGATACTTATTGTGCCGAAGTAGTAGAAACCAACACCACTATTACCTTTGCCGAGGTTGCTGACATTAAATCGATGCGCGAACACCCCGTTTATCTGAATCTGAAGCTAGAATCATTTATCGGCACGCCGATCTTTGTCAATGGCAGTCTTTACGGAACGCTAAACTTCTCCGACACTACCCCCAAAGAGTCAGGATTTACTTCCGAAGAAATTAAGATAGTCGAATTGATGGCAAAGGACATTGGTAACTCCATTACTACCGTTCGTGCCGAAGCAGCTCTCGCCAGAAGTATGGCTCGCTTTCGCAATACTTTCGAACAGGCAGCGGTTGGAGTCTCCCACATATCTCCCGCAGGCGGTTTTATTAAGGTCAATCAGCGCCTTTGCGAAATTTCAGGTTATCAAAACCAGGATCTATTAACCAAAAAGTTTCCTGATATTATCCATCCTCAAGACTTAAGCCTCTATCATGAATACCTGGAGCAAATAGTGTCGGGAAAAAGTGGCAATTATTCCCTAGAAAAACGCCTGATTAAAAGCGATCGCTCTATGGTTTGGGTAAATCTCACGGTTTCTCTGGTACGGGATGATGGGGGAGAACCAGATTATTTTATCTCGGTCATTGAAGATATTAGCGATCGCAAACAGACAGAAATTGCTCTCGAACAGGCTAATCAGGCTAAAGACGGTTTTATAGCCCGCATGAGCCACGAACTTCGCACTCCTTTAAGCAGTATTTTGGGCTTTAGTCAGCTCTTACAAAAAGACTTTTTATCCAATACCCAAAAAGTAGGATACGCGAAAATTGTCTATCAATCGGGTCAACATTTGCTAGACCTGATTAACGATATTCTTGATTTTTCGAAGATGTCTGCCAATGAAATAACTATTGTTAAAGAGAATTTTAATTTTATTCAATTTTTAGAACAGATTATTGTTAACTTAAGCATTCGCGCCAGAGACAAAGATCTCGGTTTAAAAGTAGATCTCGCCGCCGATCTACCAAAGTTTGTTAACGGTGACTTTAATCGCTTGCGACAGGTTTTATATAATTTGTTGAGTAATGCCATCAAATTTACTAAGACGGGTGATGTTACTTTCAGGGTGATGTACGATGCCGATAAGCTGAGTAACCAAGCGAACGATCGCCAAAATGCAGCATCTATACCAAAAATACGCTTCGAAATTAAAGATACGGGTATAGGTATTTCATCAGAACGGTATGATGATATTTTTGTCCCTTTCAAGCAGATAAATAACTTGACAGAAATCTCTCAAGGCAGTGGTTTGGGATTATCGATTAGCCAAAATATAGTCGGACTCATGGGCAGTCAAATTAAGCTAAACAGCGAACTAGATCGGGGCAGTACATTTTGGTTCGATTTAGAACTACCAGAAGTAGATGAAACTTTAATCTCAAGCTCGGAAATAGTCGAGCTTGACTGGCAAAAGGCTCAATCCTTAAAAGAACCCCGCCGAGTTTTAATTGTTGATGACAATCTTGAAAGCCGAATTTTATTGGTTAATTGGCTACAGCCTTTAGGATTTATTGTTGCTGAAGCAGACAACGGCAAAGTTGCGATCGAAACAGCAAATACCTTCAAGCCAGATATTATCCTAACGGATCTAATTATGCCCGTAATGGACGGTAAAGAGATGATTATCAAGCTAAAACAAGACTCTCAACTGCAACACATACCCATTTTTACTATTTCTGCCAACAGCGATTTCATCCTCAAGCATGATGAAATTGATTGCGATGAATTCCTAGATAAACCAATTAAACTAGAGAAATTATTAGAACTATTAAATAATTATCTGCAGCTCGATTGGCAGTCTGAGGCGGTTGTCGGAGAAAACAATCTATCCATTTTTGAAGTTCCCGATCGCGAAGAGTTAGCCCATCTTTTAAAATTAGCTAACTTTGGTGACATGGAGGCTGTAGAAGCAAAAATAAATTCTCTCCTAGCAATAAGCGATCGCTATGCTGCTTTTGCTGCCAAAACATGGAAATTTACGGCTGCTTTTCAACAGGATGAACTAGAAAGTTTCTTAGAAGATTTGGTTTCAAAATAAAACAGGTCTAATTTCCAAGCTTTTACTGAGTAATATAAATTACATTTTTTGTTCTGTTTAAATGTTGGAAAGTATCGATTTTGTTGGCTTTAACTAATACTTTTTGATTTTGATAGTTAACCAATGGGCAAATATGCGCAAAAATCTGGGCTATCTTGCTAAAAATGCATTTTAGGGGCTATTTCCTTTGCAACTTCGGTAATTAAGCTGATTACTTATTCTTGCACTGTCGGCTAAAAATAGATATCTTCTGTAATTTAGATTACATCTTTAGATGATTAATGAATCCGCTCTATTACAACCGGCAACAATTTTAGTTGTTGATGATATTCCCAATCTTTTGCAGCTACTCTTTAATCGTCTAAAACAGGCTGGTTACAAGACGCTAATTGCGACAAATGGCACAAAAGCTGTAAATACGGCTGAAGCCATGCAGCCAGATTTGATTCTGCTAGATGTGATGATGCCAGGGATGGACGGATTTGCAACCTGCGAGCGCTTAAAAGCCAATCCTCGCACTCAGAATATTCCAGTTATCTTTATGACCGCCCTAACGCAAACTGAAGAAAAAGTGCGCGGTTTTGCCTTGGGTGCTGTGGACTATATAACCAAGCCGATTGAAGAACAGGAATTACTGGCTAGAATCACAACTCATCTCTCAATTCAAAATCTCAATCAGCGTTTAATACAAGAGGCTGCTAGACAAAAATTGCTCTGGCAAATTAGCGATCGCGTCAGCAGGTCTTTAGATTTGGATTTTATCTTAGAAACTACAGTTCGAGATCTGAGAGCTTTTTTAGACTGTGATTTTGTTGGTTTAGTTTGTTTGCAGGGGGGAGAGGCTGCAGTTACAGCTTATGATTTGAGCGAGGATCTGGCGATCGAGTCTCAAAGCATCTTAAACGACCTCAAGTTCGATCGCGCTTTGAAAGAATCTCAATTTTATCTTCAAGGAAATATTCGGGTCGAAGACGACAGCGAATCTCTGTTGCAGGCGATCGCGCCAATCTTAATCGATTGCACCGATATCTTAAGTCTAGATTCTCGATCGGCTAGATCGGTTATAACAGAGGCAGCAAATAATACTTTATGGGGTTGGTTAGTTGTTTCTCAGCATCAAGGTTCGCGAAAATGGCAGTCGGCGGAAATTAGCCTAATTCAAGAACTAGCTACTAATTTAGCTATTGGCATTAAACAGGAACGGCTATACGAACATCTAACCGAACTAACTCTACTCGATCCATTGACCCATGCCTACAATCGTCGCTACTTCGATCGACGACTCAATTCAGAGTGGCTAAGGCTCAAGCGAGATCCCTCCCCTCTCTCCTTGATTATGTGTGACGTGGACTATTTCAAAGCCTATAACGATACCTATGGTCATCAACAGGGAGATAAATGTCTACAGCAAATCTCAACAGCTATCGCTGCCGTTCTCAAAAGACCAGCCGATATATTAGCCCGTTATGGCGGTGAAGAATTTGCCGTCATCCTACCCCATACTCCCGAATTTGGTGCAGTGCAGGTTGCCGAAGCGATTAGAACTGCCGTTCGAGAATTGAATATTCCTCATCTCAATTCCGCAATCGATTCTGTAGTTACCCTGAGTCTGGGTGTCGCCACCACAGTACCCAATTTTGAAGACAGTACTCGTTTGTTGATCGAAGCTAGCGATGTTGCCCTATATCAAGCCAAGGAGTATGGTCGAAACTGCGTTGCCGTATACTCAGAACCCATTTCTAGCTCGCAGGAGTGCCAAAAATCTAAGAGCCGCTGGATCGAGCGTATTCGTCAGGCGATCGAAGCAGATCGATTTAGTCTTTACGCGCAGTCGATTACTCCCCTCAAGATATGCGATCGCAAAAAGCATTTTGAAATTCTGTTGCGCCTGACCGATGAAGAAAATAAAGTTGTTTTGCCCGATGCCTTTCTGGGCATAGCAGAGCGAAATTGTCTGATGGTAGATATCGATCGCTGGGTGATCGATCGCTTATTCGCGCAGTTAACGGCGGAAGGCGATTGCTTTGACTGGAGTGACTATCGCTTTTCCGTCAATCTCTCTGGGGCATCTCTCAACAGTGAATCATTTTTAGAATTTCTAGCTCAAAAGCTGACTGATTCCCAGCTTCCCCCCCAGCTATTTTGTTTTGAAATTACCGAAACTATCGCCATTTCTAATTTGCCGAGAGTGGTCAAATTTATCAATGTTCTCAAAGATCTTGGCTGTAGCTTTGCCCTAGATGATTTTGGCAAGGGAATGTCTTCCCTAACCTATCTACAAGACTTACCCGTAGATTATCTAAAAATTGATGGTTCTTTTATTCGCGAGTTAAATAATGCCAAAAAACCGACTAAGTTTATGGTGGAAGCCATTAACCAGATTGCGATCGGCATTGGACTAAAAACCGTAGCTGAATTCGTTGAAGATCGGGCAATTCTAGATACGGTGAGAGAATTAAAAGTGGATTATGCTCAAGGGTTTTATCTGGATCGTCCAGAAATATTGACAGATGCTCTTGGCTGTCAAAAAAGCGGTGCTTATCCAAGCCGCGATTATCGTTAGAGATTTAATAGATTTTGATTTTTTAAATTTTGACTCGATCTCAACGCTTAAATTACCAATCATCCTCTAGCTGCGCCACCATTTCCTCAACCACCTGCGCCTCTTCGTTTTCTGCCAACTCTTCATCTCCCCAGGCTTCGGATAGAGGCTGTACTACTTTTGAGATAGCATCCTGAACAAAGGACTTAACAAATTCGTCTCGCCGACTGAGCTGAAACTGCTGTTGCACTACCTCGGTAATGCCTCCATCACCCCAAGTTCGGTTGCGTCGAAAGTACTCAATAAAGCTTTTCCCTGCAATACGAGTTAGATAAGCAGCCGATACCGCCTGAATCGCCTTACCGACAATATAGGTGGCAAAGTGAAACTGCAGGGCTTTTGCCAGAATATCCACCGCCCCCTTGACTACTCCCAGACTGACTAGGGTTTTACCCAGAGACAGGGCTAATTCTTTACCCTGTTCGAGGTCTAGTTCGATATTATAGATTCTGCCGATTTCAATCGTCATTTGGGCATTGACCGCAGCCGTGGCTAACATATCGACAACGGGAACAGGAGTTACCGCAATCACTCCCGCACTCATCCACTGATAGCGATCGATAATTTTATCCGACTCGCGACGACGCTGATTTTCAATAATGCTGCGGGCTTCTTCACCCAGGCGGTTCGACTGCAGCAAAATATTATCGGCAATTAGGTCTTCTCCTTCCGCCCGTAAAACTGCTACCAGCCTCTTGATGAGGGGCAAGATTTCTACAGAAGGATCGATAATTTCTCCCGTAGCTAGCTGGACGGGCTGGGGGTTGGCACAGATAGCCGTCACGTCAGTTGGGGGTATAAAAGTTTTGACTCGTTCCTTGAGTCTACCCAAGATGACTTCTCGGTCTTCGTCGGTATAGAGATCGGTTTTATTAAAAACCAAAAGCGATCGCTTGCCAATTTCTGCTAGGGTACGCAGAGGCTCGTATTCTGACTGTCGCAGGTCGTTATCTACGGTAAAGACCAGCAGATCGGCTTCGGTAGCTAGCTGCTTGGCGACTTTCTCTCTTTCTGTCCCCGCCACACCCGCTTCTAAGATGCCAGGAGTATCGACGATCAGTATTTCTCTGCCAACTCCACGCAGTTTCAGACTATAGGTTTCTCCCTGGGTAGTTGTTCCCATGATCGGATTCGTTTCGCCGACAATTTCCCCCACCAGGGCGTTAACCAAAGATGTTTTACCTGCCGACCCCGTACCAAAGACCACGACCTTTACCTCACCCCGTTGAAGATCTGCCTCAATCTGCCGTGACTTACTCATGAGGGCTTTTTGAGTAATTTTGTCCTGTATCTGCCCTACCTGCTGCCTCAATGACTGAAGATTCTGGGCTGCTACCTGATTCTTGCCTTCGGATCGAACTCGATTGACCCGACGCTTGCCCTTGACTCTTTTGTTACGACCTTTTCGGGTATAGCCATTTATATAGTATATATAGCCCCCCACCAAAGAGCCGATTAGAACAATCACCAGCAGCAGCAGCAAATTAGCCAGAATCGGTGCGGTAAAAGAGATCTGCATGTACAGGTGGGACAAAGATGTCACCAACCAGATTGATAATCCCAAAATTACGCTCAGACCGAGGAATAGAGCGACAATACGAAACAGTGGCATGATGCAGTTTGGCAGAACAAAGTTAATCTACCCATATTAACGACTTTGAATCGATTTAATCGTGTCGAGCTATGGCGGGAGGTTTTTTGTCAGGACAAAACCTTGTAATATTGAGTAATGATTGAGTAATTTTGCTTAGTTGTAATGAAAGTATTGTATTTATCTGACTCTAGCAAAACAAAACGCTATGATAACCCCACTATTCACTTTAAGATAATGCTGTCTTTGAATGCGATCGATTGCCTAAAGATGGTCGTCAAAATCTTAGTCTTCAGTCTTTATCGGGACTGCTATAGCTACTAAATATATTAAATATTGATATTTTGCATGAGAACTAGCCGTAATCAGATAGCTTATATAACGTACATTTTAATCGGTTTAAATTTACTGATCTACGGATTAGAAATCAAGCTAGGAGGTAGCCAGAGTTTTTTAGCCCTAGAGCGTTTGGGAGCTTTGATTCCAGAGAAAGTTTTAGCAGGGGAATGGTGGCGCCTGATCGGGGCGAACTTTCTCCACTACGGCTCGTTTCATCTCGCCACAAACATGTTGTCTCTGTTCTTTATCGGGCGTCTGATCGAGTTAAGCTTGGGAGCAAGATATTATCTAACTATTTATTTAGTTAGCGGTATTGGCTCGATGCTTACCTTCACTCTGTTTGCCTTTAGGCTGGGCTTAGATAATGCTTTTTTAGTCGGTGCTTCTGCTGCAATTATGGGTTTAATCGGTGCTGTTTTAGCTATCTCTCTACAGATGTGGCTCAAGCGTCGAAATTCGGTTGCTGCGAAACGTCGCCTACAGCAGATTATTTTAATTATTATCATTCAGTTTATCTTTGATAATATAGTGCCTCAAATTAGTTTTCATGCTCATTTGTTTGGCTTTATTATTGGCTTTGCGATCAGCAGCGTTTTAGTCTTTATGAAATTTAATTTAAAAGAAGCTTAGAGAGGTACTAGGTAGTAAGTAGTGGGTATCTTTAAAGACTAAATAAAGGTTATAGGAATAGAAGTGCTGTTTAAAAGCTCTTGAGAGACGGAATTAAGAGGATTATCGCTCCAAAGCTCGGTGTCGCTTTTTGCCAGAGTAATAGTTGTAACCTGGTTCTCTTGAGCAATGCTTACTATCTCTGCCGTGATGTTGCTACCCGTAGCAAAGGCAAGTCGGTGGGGAACGTCCCTTAAGAATTTATCGATCAGCAAATTGATTTTATCTATATTTGTTGCTTTGTAGTTGTTATAAACATAAAGTACGATCGCCTCACCATTGCTGCGACGGGCTAAATCGGCTATTTGAGCTAAGACTTTAATCGTGCCAGGCGAAGCATCTACCACACCCATAATTACGGTAGAGGTGGCTAAATTAGCTCTAGTCGGATCTACCTCATCCTTAGTTAATAGCTTGGGTGCAAAAGTCGGTATTGCCCACGCGCCAAGAGGCGCAGTAATCAAAATTGAGAGAGCTGCGATCGCTAAAATAATCTCTCCCCCTGATATATTTAAACTCAGAGGAACTGCTCCAATCGCTGCCTGCACCGTCGCCTTAGCCGAATTGCCTGGCAGTAAAAACAGCTTTTCTTTATTCGTCCAGTTGCTGCCTAAAGTAGCTAAATACCAGCCGATACTGCGACCCAAAATTAAACCTAAAACTAACAGAATAATTCCTGGTAATAAGATATCTTCCAAGACTCTTAGCTGAATAGTTGCCCCCATCAAAACAAACAGCAGAATCTCCGCCACAGTCCAAAGATGGTTGAATTCCTGGCGCAGACGACGAGCGAGAGGTGGACTAAACTCAATCAGAAAAAATCCTAGCGCCATCACGCTCAAATAGCCTGAAAAGTAGGGAAAAGCGATCGCAATTACAACTAGCATTAAAGCAACCGTAGCAACAGCTAGAGTATTTTGTACGGCACTGCTCGTCCACTTTTGCTTGACGGTACAGAAGAAAATTAATTTTGCTGCTAAATAGCCCAAGATAACTCCCAAAATAATCTGTCCGACTACCTTGACGGGTAATAGCCACAAGGCATTACTAGTAATATTTCCCTGAGACAAGAAGCTAAGTAATAAACTAAACAGCAGCAAGATTAAAACGTCCGACAAAGCACTACCAGTTAAAATCGCATCGGCTATGCCTTTCGAGACTCCATAGCCCAGATTCTTGAGACGCAGCATCCCTGGCACAATTACCGCAGGAGATTCGGCACTGACAACGCAGCCTAATAGTAAGCCCGTCAGCCAATTAAACTTAAACAGCCAAATAGCCAAAAAAGAAATTGCGATCGCTTCTGTAAGAGCAGGCAAAAAACCCAAGCGTAGAGCTACCGTACCCTGTTTTGCCAGCTTGTCTCGATCTAACCCTAGTCCCGCCCGCATCAAAATTACCATCACGGCAATAGTCCGCAGATCGTCAGCGAGATCGAGCATTCGGGGCGCAATTAAGTTGCCAACTTCCGAGCCTAATATAATCCCCACCAGCATCATGCCTAGGAGGGGAGGCGCTTTTAGCTTACTAGCAATTCGACCACCAATAAATCCCAATAGCAAAATTAAAGCCAGACTAAATAGTAAATTGTCAGATAGCAGATGCTCGCTCATGTTGTCGATTAACTAGGGATACGCCCAATATTACTAAAACTCCGCCCATTATAAGCACGGGAGTCAGAGATTCTTGGAGAAAAATTATGCTCAAGGCGATCGCAAACATGGGGACTAAATTGATAAAGATCGCTGCCTTAGCTGCCCCAATGGTTTGAATACCCTCGTAATACCAGTTAAAAGCCACCACCGTAGCTAAGATTCCCAAATAGCTCAAGCCCAAGCCTGTAGGTAAATCTATCTGGGGTAAACTGTTTTGCTGTTCCCAAATCGCGAAGGGCAACAGTAAGATTGCACCAGTCCAAACCGCATAGGTAGTAGTGACGGAAGCGGATAATTCCTTCATTACCAGCTTGCCTACCAAAGAATAGATCGTCCAGCTAATTACGCAGCCTAAAATTGACAACTCTCCCAATCCAATACCTTGAGTTATCAAGCTTTTGAGATCTCCCTCCGTAATGATTAAAGCTGCTCCTAACAGAGAAGTACCGACTCCCAATAACTTAAGCGAGGTTAACTTTTCTCGAAAAAAGATACGGGAAGCAACGGTAATAAAGATCGGATTTAAAGCAATAATTAAGCCCGCCCGACTTGCAGCAATATTTTTTAGACCGATAAAAAAGAATAGGTTGTATGCCAAAACTCCACTAAACCCCAGACAGAACACCAATAAACTCTGTCGTAGATTGAGTCTGGGCAGCTTCTCTCTTTTAAACCTAGTTACAAGCAAAATAAAGAGTGAGGCGATCGCAAAACGACCAAAACCCGCCGTAAAGGGACTGACGTTTTGAGCGATAATTCTGCCAATCACAAAAGTTCCACCCCAGATGGTCATGGTCAGAACTAACTTGAGATAAATTACTCTCTGGTGCATATAGGAATTTTAAAGATTGTCCACAGATAAAAATAGATGCACACAGATTATGCTTAATTTGAGTTTGATTGTAATTTATTTAAGCAAAGCTTGACGTAAAATTAAGTGTTCGAGCGATCGCCAATTCTTTTCTACCTGTAAAGACGTTTCTACCTACTAACTCCCAATCAAGCAACACCCAGATATAGTAATGACCTATCGTAACCCAGCCCCCACCGTTGATATTATCATCGAGCTAATCGATCGCCCCGAACGACCAATTGTTTTAATTGAAAGAAAAAACGAACCTTTTGGCTGGGCTATCCCTGGGGGCTTTGTCGATTATGGCGAAGAGATCGAAACCGCAGCCATCCGCGAAGCGGAAGAAGAAGTAAGCCTAAAAGTAGAGCTAATCGAACAGTTTTATGTCTATTCCGATCCCAATCGCGATCCTCGCCAACATACATTAGCGATCGCTTTTATTGCTACCGCCAAAGGTGAACCCGTGGCTGCGGATGATGCCAAAACCTTGGGCGTTTTTCACCAGTGGGATTTACCCACAAATCTCTGTTTCGACCACGATCGCATTATGCAGGATTACTGGCACTATCGTCACTACGGTATTCGACCCAGCCTAAAATAATCGATCGAACCTATCTTAAAACGCCTCAATTATCTGTTCGTAAGTAAGAGGTAAGAGAGTATTCTACACATAGCATAGCTGCTAAAAGTCTTAGTTTTGATACGTTGTGCTATGAATCTGAATCGTTTAACTACCTCATATCTAGCAATAAATATTCGTCTAGACATCTATACAAATAATTAACCTGCAATCACGATTGATGAGATGCTTCTGGTTTTAGATACGAATTAAATTTTGGCGATCGCTAGATCGAGAAATATCAAACAGGAGATCGATCCCTTCAAAGCTTTAAAGTTATTTGCGTCAAGCAGCCAGCTAGTTAATAACTTATTTCCAAAGTAACCGAGGCACTAACGGCTATTTCTCCCCCAACAACAGTCATTTCGTAGTTTGAATCGCCGTTTTCTGGAGGGTTTGCCGATGAGCGCGTACGTCTTCGATAATTATTGGATGGTCTGATTTCTCGAACGTGAGTGCGATCGATCGCAATTCTAATAATTTCTTTTAATGTTAAATCTAAGGTACTTAGCACAGCTTCGGCTTTGTTTTTAGCATCGAGTGTTGCTTTGCTTAGAGCTTCTTGTTTGGCAGCAGAAATTGCTTCAGGAGCAGCAGTAAAGGTAATTCCATCAATATGACTCGCTCCTGCTTTAACGGTTTTATCGATCGCCATACCCGCACGATCGATTGGAACGCTAAAGAAAATGGTGTTGTTTCCCAGATATTCGATCGCATCGTCGTTACTGTCGTGATGAGTTTTTAACCCTACTCCCGTAGTTTTTAGCTGTTTGACATTTAGCGATCGTAATAAAGCCACGACTGCCGAACTTTTATGAGCTATTTCTTGTTGAACTTCTGTGGCAACCAAACCCCGCGCTTCTATTCCCACCCTTATTTGCGAGGAGGTAGTTTGTATTTTCTCTACTCCATTGCCACTTACCGTTAATACTTTCAAAAACTCTTTATCCATTGTTTTGCTATCTATTTAAAATTTAGTAGCTTATCTGTAAAGTCACAGCAGCCTCTACTGTTTGTTCTCCACCTATAATCGGTGTGCTTCTGGCTGTAGAGGCAAAGAGTCGCTCGACATAAATAGGTTGAGGTGGATCTAGCTCGGCTCGATCTACTTTAATATTAATAATCTCATCAGCCGTAAGGTTAAGAGTTTCTAACACAACGTCAGCTTTGTCTTGAGCGTTAACACTTGCCTTACGTAATGCTTCTGACTTAGCTTCTGCTTGAGCTTTTTCAGTAGCCATAAAGCTAATGCCATCTATACGACTTGCCCCTGCTGCAACTGCCTCATCAATAAGACTGCCGATCGAGTCTTGAGAAATTTGAAAGCTAACTATATTAGTGCCAGTGTAACCAATAATGCGTTTTTCATTGCGATCGAGACGATCGCTTCGATCGTAATTTGGATTAAGCCTAATCCCAGTCGTCTGAAGCATTTGGACATTTCGCGATCGCAGTAGGTCTACAATTGTCGAACTTTGTTTGGCTATTTCTTGCTGCACTGCTTCAACTGTCTTGCCTTCAATTTCCACGCCTAATTTAACCTTGGCAATAGTTGTCGCAATACTTTCTTCACCTTCACCAGTTACTATCAATGTTTTCAATAATTCTGTTTCGGCTATAGCTGGGCTTATAGCGATCGCACTGAGAAGGTTTCCTAAAACGAAAGCCAAGCTGAGAGTTCTTAATCCTCGATTGAGCATGATAAATATTTGTTGATTAGTGATTCTTTAGTTTACCCAGATTAATTATTAGAATTGGCTCGATTGAGTTAGTCCGAATGAGCATTATGCGATCGCTTTTCTACCTCCTACTTCTTCTCTACATGCGGCAAACTAAACGCCTTTGTACCTTCAAACAAATATTGCTCTAAACTAAAACAAAGCACTTCACCAACAGCGAACAAAGTCTTATGGTTAAGATCCTGCACCTATCGGATATACATTTAGGAAGCGGTTTTTCTCACGGCAAAATCAACCCCGAAACGGGTATTAATACTCGCCTGGAAGACTTTGTAAGTAGCCTCAAAATTTGTATCGATCGCGCGATCGACGACTCGGTAGATCTAGTCTTGTTTGGTGGCGATGCTTTTCCCGATGCGACTCCAGCACCCTATGTCCACGAAGCTTTTGCCAGCCAGTTTCGTCGTTTAGCAGATGCTCAAATTCCGGCAATTCTGCTGGTGGGAAATCACGATCAGCATTCTCAAGGTAGCGGTGGTGCGAGTCTGTCTATCTACCGTACTTTAGTAGTGCCAGGATTTATTGTTGGAGATACGATCTCTACCCACTGCATAAACACGAAAAGCGGGACTGTTCAGGTAATTACTTTACCCTGGTTAAACCGTTCTACCTTGCTTACCCGTCCCGAAACCGAGGGACTGGCTCTATCTGAAGTCAATGAGATGCTGATCGAGAAGTTGCAGCCTGTTTTAGAAGCAGAAATACGCCGTCTCGATCCCGATCTCCCAACTGTCTTATTGGCTCATCTAATGGCAGATCGAGCCAGTTTGGGGGCAGAGAAATTTTTGGCAGTCGGAAAGGGTTTTACTATTCCCATGTCGATGTTGATTCGGGCAGAATTTGACTATGTGGCACTAGGACACGTTCATAAACATCAAAATCTTAATCCCAGTAACGATCCGCCCGTCGTTTATCCTGGCAGCATCGAACGGGTAGATTTTGGGGAAGAAAAAGAAGATAAAGGCTATATTTTCTTAGAATTAGAGTCTGGGAAAGCCGAATGGGAATTTTGTACTTTGCCCGCCCGTCCGTTTATCACAATTAATATTGATATTTCTCAAGCCGAAGATCCCTTGCAGATAGTGTTAGATGCGATCGCCAAACAGGAGATTGCCGACAAAGTTGTCAGGCTGATTTATAAACTGCGATCGGAACAGCTAGATTCGATCGATACGTCTGCCCTAGATCGAGCTTTACAGCCTGCCCATAGTCACAGCATTCGTCCCGAACTAGTAAGTCAGTTGGCCCGCCCTCGTCTACCAGAATTGGGAGTTGGCAATACGCTAAACCCAATGGAAGCGTTAACTACCTATCTTAATAACCGTGAGGATACCAAAGATATCCAAAAAGAATTAATTGAAGCTGCAGAAGGTTTACTTAATGAGTCTGCCAGTAGGTAAATCTATTGAAAAATGTATTGAGTTAAATTGGTAGTTAACCCACGACGCAATAACTCATGAGAAACTACAGGCTGAAGAATTTAGAGCCTCTTGCTTATATTTTTGAACTGCCTGTTAACTTGTCCCGTCGAATGTATTAGGCTCTGACTTATAATAAGTCCTACCTATTAGATATTTAAAAATTGCGATCGCCTTATCTTAAATGTCCTTGAAAACTAAACCTATTCTCATTTCCCTAATTAGCGGTATTTTAATGGGTTTAGCTCCTGCACCTTTTAATGCTTGGTATTTAGCTTGGTTTGCCCTCTCGCCTCTATGGATTTTAATTAGGCAGCAAAAATATCTAAAACAAATAGCTATTTTTGCCTTTTTCTGGGGACTTGGTTACGACGGGATAGCTCTGTTTTGGATTACGGGAGTGCATCCAATGACCTGGATGGGTGTACCCTGGTTGGCTAGCATTGCGATCGCAATTTTTTGCTGGGTATTTATTACTTTTTGGGGTGCAGGAGTCGTCGTTACCTGGGCAGTTGGGCTGGGATTTATTAAGCAAAAGCTGAATAAAGATAATCTGACTAATAGCTTGAGTTTGGTTTTAATTGCGACTGCCCTTTGGTGCGGGTTGGAAACAATTTGGAGCTATACGCCTTTGTGGTGGCCCGCGATCGCCTATACCCAAAGTCCCCACAATCTAGTTATCTTGCAGTTGGGAAAATTGTCGGGAGTAAATACTGTAGCTGCGGTAATTATTGCGGTAAATGTTTTGTTAGGAGAGGCTTTTTTATATTGGCGTAGTTCAAATGATTTTAAAAGCAAAATATTATTATTAACCGCGCCTTTAGCAATTTTAATTAGTAGCCATTTACTAGGATTTTATCTTTATCAAATACCTGTAGCTAAGGATAATTTAGCACCGTTAAGAGTGGGTATCATTCAAGGAAATATTGCTAACGAAATCAAGCTGTTTTCTGAAGGCTGGCGCAAGGCGATCGCAGGCTACACTTCGGGATATCAAAGGTTAGCAAAACAGGGAGTAGATGTGGTGTTAACTCCTGAAACAGCACTACCTTTTTATTGGGAGGATGTGATTGATGGTTCGAGTTTTTATCAGGCAGTAATTGCCGAAAAAGTTCCTGCTTGGGTGGGGGCAAACGGCAGGGATGGCAGCAGCTATACCAACAGCATTTTTACTCTGACAGGAGAGGGAAAAACCTATAGTCGCTATAATAAACAGAAGCTAGTACCACTGGGAGAATATATTCCCTTTGAGTCGGTCGTTGGTAAAGTTATAGATCGCCTTTCGCCTCTGAATGCCCATCTAGCAGCAGGCAAGTCCGATCAAATATTTGAGACTCCCTTTGGTAAAGCGATAATTGCTATTTGCTACGAATCGGCGTTTCCCCAACACTTTCTGCGTCAGGCGCAGGCAGGTGGCGAGTTTATGCTGACGGCTTCTAATAATGCCCATTACAGCAAAACAATGCCCACCCAACATCATGCTCACGATGTAATGCGGGCTATAGAGACAGATCGCTGGGCAGCAAGGGCTACCAATACGGGCTATAGTGCGATCGTCGATCCTCATGGTCATACCCTCTGGATCTCAGAGATCGATCGCTATGCTATTCATGCAGATACAATTTATCGTCGCCAGAATAAAACCCTATATGTGCGTTGGGGAGACTGGCTGACAATAGTGCTAGCTATATTCAGCGCGTTGAGAATTTTCTGGAGTTTATCAAAATAGAGACAAGATCTTCCTTGTCTCTATCCTATCTGTTATTTCTCTTCTGGTTCGACCCAGCGATCGTCTGATTTAATTAGATTAATTAATTCTTCTACGCCCTGTTCTTCAGGTACTTTCTTGATCTCTTCTCGTCCACGATATAGGGATATATAGCCTGGTTGTTTGCCCACGTATCCATAGTCCGCGTCTGCCATTTCTCCTGGACCATTAACGATACAGCCCATGACGGCGATATCTAAGCCTGTTAGGTGACTAGTTGCCTCACGAACCTTGTGCAGCACTTCTTCGAGGTTAAACAATGTTCTACCACAAGAAGGACAGGCGACATATTCTACCATTGTCTTGCGGAGTCCCAAAGCTTGCAAAATGCTGTAGCAGACGGGTATTTCTTTTTCGGGTGCTTCGGTTAAGGAAACGCGGATCGTATCGCCAATACCTTGAGCCAACAGCGTGCCAATTCCCGCCGTAGACTTAATCCTGCCATATTCGCCGTCGCCTGCTTCTGTTACTCCCAAATGTAGGGGATATTCCATACCCAGTTCGTTCATGCGCTGCACCATCAGCTTATAGGCAGCTAGCATTACAGGGACGCGGGAAGCTTTGAGAGAAAGAACGATGTTCTGGAAATCTAATGATTCACAAATTTTGATAAATTCTAGTGCCGACTCTACCATTCCCTCTGGAGTATCGCCGTAGGTAAAGAGCATTCTCTCGGAAAGAGAACCATGATTTACCCCAATCCGCATTGCCTTACCCTGAGCGCGTAAGGATATTACTAGCGGTTCTAGAGTTTCGCGAATTTTATCACCAATTTCCGCAAATTCTGTAGGGGTGTATTCAGTGCGATCGCTTTTTGGTTTTTCAAAGACATACAAACCTGGATTGATCCGCACCTTATCAACATGTTTTGCTACTTCTAGAGCAATTTTCATGCCGTTGTGATGAACGTCTGCCACCAGAGGCACTGTTTGATAGGTCTGGGCGAGTTTTTGTTTGATTTCGGCTAAAGCTTTGGCATGAGCCATACTTGGCACTGTTACTCGCACTATTTCGCAGCCAATCTCATGAAGACGGCGGATTGCTGCTACCGAACCGTCAATGTCGAGGGTATCCTCGTTGATCATTGACTGTACCACTACTGGATTTCCACCACCGATAGTGATATCGCCAACTTTTACCGCCCGCGTTTTGCGTCTATGGATAGTCGTGTCAAAAGCTGTTGGATCGGTAGTTTGGGGATTATCCAGAGTTTGCATAACGAATTATAAGTATTGCTCTGTTAAAAATTTGTTTACGTTAAATCCTATTGTAAAACGTAGGGGTTATGGGTTGTTTAATACTATCTTTAAAATTAATTAGGCTTACCCTCCTACCACTGTAAATTTCCCGCATCATCTCCTTGTTCTTTTTTGGCTTTGCTATCGTTCTCAAACCACTGAATAATCTGGGTATGGGTCAACTCCTCGACGCTGACCTGATATTCTTTAGCGATCGCCTGTAACAATCTCTGGGAAGATATGGTCAAACGTGCCAGAAACTTCTCGCTAGAGGCAAGTAAGGCAGAATCGATATCGGCTGATTCTTCTGGGGATAAATATTGGTCTGGTGTAATGGGCATAATTGATTATTGATTATTGATTAGTGATTAGTGATCGATGACTTACTACTTACTACTTACTACTTACTACTTACTACTTGCTACTTTCTTCCTCCCTTCTTACTCAAAAATTCTCTATCATCACTATAGGGAGTTATTTTAACTATGAGTGCATCGATCGAGACTAAATCTTTATTAAAACAGCCAGAGCTTTTAGAAAGCAGATTAAAAGAGATCCCTCCCGAACCAGGAGTCTATTTTATGCGGAATAGCAGTGGCGATATTCTATATATTGGCAAATCTAAAAAATTGCGATCGCGAGTTCGGTCTTATTTTCGTCCCGCACAAAAATTAAGCGATCGCATTGCCATGATGGTGCGTCAGGTGGCAGAAATTGAATTTATCGTTACCGACACTGAAGCCGAAGCGTTGGCATTGGAAGCGAATTTAATTAAGAAGCACCAGCCACACTATAATGTGCTGCTGAAAGATGACAAAAAGTATCCTTATGTCTGTATTACCTGGTCGGAAGATTATCCCAGGATCTTCATTACCCGTAAACGTCGCGCTACTCAAAAACGCGATCGCTATTATGGTCCTTATGTAGATACTCGTCTGCTGCGCTATACTCTGCATATCATTAAGCGCGTCTTTCCCCTACGTCAACGTCGTAAACCATTGTTTAAAGATCGTCCCTGTCTTAATTACGACATGGGTAGATGCCCTGGGGTCTGCCAGTCCATGATTACCCCCGAAGACTACAAAAAGATCGTCCAGAAGGTAGCAATGGTCTTTCAGGGTCGAAGCGACGAACTCGTAGTCAGTATTAAGGAGAAGATGGAAAAGGCGGTCGAAAGGCTGGACTTTGAAAAGGCTGCTCAGTTTCGCGACCAGATCAAAGCTCTACAAAACCTCAATGCCGATCAGAAAGTTGCTCTCCCCGACGATACTGTTTCCCGCGATGCGATCGCTCTGGCTGCGGATGATAAGCACTGCTGTATCCAGCTATTTCAAATTCGGGCGGGTAAGCTAGTCGGGCGTTTGGGCTTTTTTGCCGATGCTCGTTCGGGTCCTCCTGGGGCAATTCTCCAAAAGGTATTAGAGGAACACTATACTTCCGTTGAAGCGGTGGAAGTTCCCACAGAAATATTAGTCCAGCACGAACTTCCCGAATCCGAGATTCTCACCGACTGGCTGAGTACCAAAAAAGCCCGTAAAGTCAGCCTAGTCAATCCCCAAAGACAGGTAAAGGCAGAACTGATTGAAATGGTGGAACGTAACGCTAACTATGAACTAGAACGAACTCAGCGGGTTAGCGATCGCAATAATACAGCGTTACAAGACTTGGCAGCTATTCTCGATTTGAGCGAACTACCAAAAAGAATTGAGGGCTACGATATTTCTCATATTCAAGGTTCAAATGCTGTAGCCTCCCAGGTCGTGTTTGTAGACGGCATTCCCGCCAAACAGCATTATCGTCACTACAAAATCAAGAATCCCGATATTAAAATTGGTCGTTCTGATGATTTCGCCAGTATGTCAGAAGTCCTCGGTCGTCGTTTTCGTAAATACAAGCGCACTGCCCAAGAACAGAATATTCCTTGGGATGAATTCAAACATCAGACGGGTGAAAAACAGGATTTTCCAGATCTGATTATGATTGATGGGGGTAAGGGACAACTATCTTCAGTAGTCGCTGTTTTGCAAGAATTGGAGCTTTTAGATGTAGTCAAAGTGGTAAGTTTAGCCAAGAAAAGAGAAGAAATATTTTTGCCAGGAGAGTCTATTCCTCTCGATACAGATTCAGAACAGCCTGGAGTCCAGCTACTTAGAAGAGTCCGCGACGAATCCCACCGTTTTGCCGTTAGTTTCCACCGTCAACAGCGGTTAAAAAGCAGCAGGCGATCGCGTTTAGCCGAAATTCCTGGTCTGGGTTTCCATCGTCAAAAGCAACTTTTGGCTCATTTCCACTCCATCGACTATATCCGCGAGGCAACGGTAGCGAAACTTACCGAAGCGCCTGGAATTGGGGCTGGATTAGCGCAGGAAATATATAATTACTTTCATCCTAATCAAGCATAAGTTGAGGTAGCAGCGGAAAGTAAGTTATTCTTTTTTGACATTCAAAACAGAGGATTTAACAAAAATAAATACGCCATAAGCTCTGTCGTATATAGCATACGCTATCTTTTATGTGAATGATAAGTAAAAAAAATAGAGCTATTTGTCTCTAATTTTAGTAAAAGTGTTAATCTAAAGATTGAGAATCAACAGATTGAAGATAAAGTTTGTATCCAGTATCGAAGGGTCTTTCCGTAAAGTATTGCGCTATTTCTTTCCTCATAATTCTGTCTCTCTAAACACAACACTCATTGAGAAGACAATCAAAATATGTCAATTTACGTAGGCAACCTATCTTACGAAGTAAACCAAGACGACCTAAGAGAAGTCTTTGCTGAATATGGAACTGTTAAACGAGTTCATATTCCTACCGATCGCGAAACAGGTCGCGTCCGCGGATTTGCTTTCGTCGAGATGGAATCTGAAGCTGATGAAGACAAAGCAATTGAAACTTTAGACGGCGCAGAATGGATGGATCGCGCTCTTAAAGTGAATAAAGCAAGACCTCGTGAAGATAATCGTGGTGGTGGCGGTCGTAACAACCGTTTCTAAATCCTCTTTTAGCTTCTTAGGTTAAGTAAGATTCAGAATCAGCGCCTCTAAGAAAAAGAGTGAATTACTAGTTAGTTTACTGTTCTTGGAGGCGTTTGCTATTTAAAATGCTTGCTAACTAACCTCGATATTTGTTCTGGCTTAACTCGACTGTAACGATTTCCACCTGGCATAATTAGATTAGGAGCTTGTTTACACTGTTTGAGACAGCCAGTAGCTTGAATTTCTACCTTGTTTGCTAGATTTGTTTTGTGTAGTTCAGTCTGCAATAACTCATAAGCTGTTTTCCCTCCACGTTTGAGACAGCTAGAACCCTGACAGACCAGTATTTTACTTTTAGCTTTGTTTAGATTAACAGCTTTATCTTTAGGAAGATCTGGCGATCGCGCCAATAACTCTATTCTATATGCCTTATATTTAACTTCTGCTTGATGTAGCTTGTTTTTTCGCATTCCCGTAACTCGTAAATTGCAGCCAGACTGAAGATGCGTAGCTAAGATACTTTTTTGTTTGGCTACTTCAATCGTATATTCGCCTTCGGAAGTTGATAAATAAAGATATTTGACTCGACCTTTAGAATCTACTACAAGGTCTTCTAATCTACCAACCAGATCGAATTCAGAAATAAGAGGCTCAATCGCAACCATACAACTATTTAGAGACAGGATCTTTATTCTAATTGATTATTACTTTCAATAAACTGGTTTTAGTAATTAGATTGGCGATCGCACTTTATGACAGATTCCAACTACAGTTCAGCTTCAAAAATACTATGAATTTCAAAGATTTTTTTCTCGCTAATAGACTTCATACCGCGATTTCAACAATTTGAGCATCACTATCTAGCTGAAGATTGTCTTCATCAACAGATAAACATCCTGTAACTGCTTCGTTGATATTTTGCAACAACTCTTTAAAAGTATCTCCCTGAGTCGCACAGCCAGGAATTGCTGGCATTAGATGCGGCAAACTATGCGCCTTTCTGCCCAACATCCACCTTCTGCTGTATAGACAACAATCTTTAGTTTCATAACAGAATTAGTTTTGCTAAATATTTTGTATGTTTACATATATATCTTATATATATGTAATTGATTGCCAAGCAAGATCTCAATTTGGCGATCGCCTGATTTTTTTGCCAACAGTATCTTACTTATGGTTGTGGTTTTACTCTGCAACAGACGCGATAATTATTACAGTTTCAAGTTAAATGTTGATCGCTATAGCAATGCGTAGCTTCATTAAAATACCTCTTACCTCTTACAAAGGGATTAGCCTACTCCGACACAGACAATGTATTCTCAAGTTTCTATTATTATTCCTACGCTTAATGAATCAGATAGCCTACAGCAGACTTTAGATAATTTAGCTTTACTAGATCCTCCTCCCCTTGAAATTATTATTGTTGATGGAGGAAGTCAAGACAACACGGTGGAAATCGCCAAGCAGGCAGGTATACCTGTACTGGTTTGTGAACGATATGGGCGATCGCAACAAATGAATTTAGGTGCAGAAAAAGCTTCGGGGGATTATTTGTGTTTTGTTCACGCGGATACCTTAGTACCTAACGATCTGAATTTACTAATTACTCAAACTTTGAGCGATCGCACTATTGCCTGTGGTGGCTTTATTTCGATTATGAGTGGTCGATATAAGACTCAGTGGGCGACTTCTCTCCACAACTATTTAAAAACCTATTATGCAGCCATAATTTTTCGACCCCATTTATTTGTTAAGGGACTGCGGATACTTTTTGGCGATCAGGTGATGTTTTGTCGTCGTGATGATTTTATCGACTGCGGTGGTTTCGATCCACAGCTACCAATTATGGAAGATGCGGATCTTTGTATTCGTTTGGTACAGTACGGCAGAATATATTTAGTCGATCGTCTCGTTCAATCTAGCGATCGCCGTGTAGCTAAGTGGGGATGGTTAAAAGCTAATGCAATCTATCTTTATATTGGCTGTCTGTGGGGGATTGGAGTTTCAGCAACCTATCTAAAGCAGTTTTATAAGGATGTTCGCTGATTTAAATTTTATCTGCATGAGAAAGACTTCGTTTTAAATCGCAGACGAAGTAAATCAAGGAACAGGATCTAATTGTTACTTACTACTTACTACTTACGAGCAGTCACACTAAAAACTCCTAGCTTAAAATTAGATACGATTTAAATGCCAGTCATAGTCTAAATATTTAATTTCTACCGACTTATTGTTAGGAATCTCTTTCTCTATATAGATCTGAATGTATTCGGCTAGAGATGGGGATACTTTAAGAAAATCTTGCTTATACCATTTTAAAATTTTGCTACAGTAAAGCACTTGTTCATTTGAATCGTAATATACCTTATCGGGATTATTAATAAATCGTTTAGCATCTTGTTCTAACTGCGCTTCTAGGCGATCGCTTTGATAAGCTTCATTACGCAGTAGGGGACAGCCAGTAGCGCCACAGACTAGGGCAAAGTGAATCCGAGGATCTGAATATTTAGGACGTATGGTATCGTGTTCGATCTTGTTAAGACTATAGCTATTTCCGTCGATTGTGTATACTTCGCTACTAAAAAAAATCCAAAATGCCAGCCAGTTAGGAAGACCGAGAAACTTAGGTAAGATAGACTCAAGGGGATATTTGGACAGTATTCGCTCGAATACGAGAGCATTATATAGGTTAAGCCATAAAGCCATCTGTTGCTTGGAGTCTAATGATTTTAAATCTACCGCCGACATTTCTTTTAGCCAGTTAGTTAGCTTGGGTTGCGATCGTTTTATTCCCTGATAATCAACTAATCCGCGATCGTTAACATATTGCTGTAGTAATTCATTCCAAGGTTGAGGCACGATCTTTTCCAGAGTCAAGTATTAATTAGAATAGCAAGCTGGAGGCTCGTAAAGCTGCTTATTCGTTTGCGATTTCCCGAAATAGAGCAGTTGTCAACGGTAGATTTGGCAGCCTGGCTATCGGATACGGATAGATCCCAACCTTTATTGTTAGACGCTAGAACTTTAGAAGAATATCAGGTTAGTCATTTAAGCCATGCTCAACTTGTAACCGAAGATCTCAAAGATTTAGTTGATACTGTAGATCGAGAAAAGCCTATAGTTGTCTACTGTTCGGTAGGATATCGCAGTAGCGCGATCGCTCGTCGTCTAAATTCTTTGGGATATCAAAACGTCTTTAATCTCAGCGGTTCGATTTTTCAATGGGTTAATGAAAATCGTCCAGTTAACAGCCAGGGAAAGATAGTAACCCAGGTGCATCCCTATAATAAATTTTGGCAATACTTACTCATTAATTCTCATTCTTAGTTAGTTGTTTCCAGAGATAATGAGGCGTTGCACAGTTGCGGGATGTAGAAATTAATCTCTTTCCAAGTTCCCCAGTCCCCTATTCTCCTATTCTCCTATTCTCCTATTCTCCTAGTCCCCCAGTCAACCTAAACCATCCCGTTATAATGCAACGCCGATAATGATTATTATGGCGATCGCTAACTTAGCTTTTTTTTCTAGCTGCCACTTTGAAGTTTTGAAAAGAAACTGCCTGTATATAATGCAGCCAAAAAGATTAGATGTATTGCACCTATGACAAACATAAGATAGGTGTCAGTAACTATAGCTTTTAAATAGCGATCGCTCTAACGAATGAGGTGCAATCCTTAATAAAAGAAAATAGTTGTCAATAATCCTGATTTAGTTGTATGGTGTTTTTAACGCTTATTGATAAATAAAAGCAATAGCTAAAAGAGGAGGTTTGAATTTTGACCGCCGTAATTATAAAAACGGAGGGGATAAATAGCTATGCCAATATCCTCGATCGAAGAACTAAAGCTCGCTCAAAGTATTTCTTAAGTAGATTTTATCTATGTGCTTTAGACGTATTGAAAGCGAGAGATTAAGATCGGATTACTCTGGCGTTTATTGTTGGTGGTCTTGGAGATGCCTTACTTGCTGATAGAGTTGGCGATCGCCTTGAGGTACTACAGACAATATTTAAAAGAGCAATTTATTTTTTTAGATTTTATTGATAATTAGTCGCAATAGTCTGTATGATAAAGGAGAGAATTTCATTTCTCACGCCTAACTAGGAATTGGGTAGCGACAAACGATCCAATTCCTATTCCTTCTATCCATAAGGCAAAAGTTTTCCGAGACAACCTAACTGCTATCTTCAATTGAGCTATATCGCTTTAAACAATTGATAAAAACTAGCAATAGACAAATAGAACACACAAAATCAACAAATCAATTAAGAGGAACATAATTATGGCTAAAATCGGTCTATTCTACGGTTCGACTACAGGCAAAACAGAAGCAGCAGCCGAAGCAATTCAGGAGGCATTGGGAGGAAATAGTGTTGTCGCCCTGCATGAGATCGCTGATGTCTCGGACAATGATTTTGCGGACTACGATCGCTTAATCATCGCCTGTCCTACCTGGGATATCGGTGGGCTACAGGCAGACTGGGAAGGTTTCTACGAAGACGACCTAGATAATATCGACTTTAGTGGTAAAAAAATTGCTTATTTTGGTACTGGCGACCAGGTAGGCTATGCGGAGAACTTTCAGGATGCCATGGGAATCTTGGAAGAAAAGATTTCTGGATTAGGTGGTGAAACCGTTGGTCACTGGTCTACAGAAGGCTACGAACATGAGAATTCAAGAGCAGACAAAGGCGGTAAGTTTGTGGGCTTGGCTTTAGATGAAGATAATCAGTCGGATTTAACAGACGAACGAATTGAGACTTGGACGGCACAATTGAAGTCTGAATTTGCTTTGTAGCTAAGAAGCTCTAAGCGCACAAAGCAAAGCTTTGAAAGCGTCGCTAGACGCGACTTCGCCCCTTCAGGGCGTGCAGCTGTAAGCTATAAGCTTTTAAATTCGATTTATTTGTGTTTCTAGAAAAGAATTCGACAAATACTCTACCAAGGTCGAACCGATTATTGAAAGCTAAGAGCTAAGAGCTAAGAGCTAAAAGCTTTTTATAAAAGTTTTGGGGATTCTCCTCTCCAAAAGTGGGAAAAGGTAACTGAATAATAATGAGCCAACATATTGTCTTTTACTTTTTCCCTTTCCTCTTCCAAAAGATCGCGGAAACAATTCAAGTATGTCCAATCTAGTCTTGTGTTACGGTATCTGGACATTAATCGTCACTGGCTTATGTCTGCGATTAGTTACAGTTGCCCAACAGGCGATCGCTCACCTCAAACGCCTGCATCAAATACCCTGTGATAAATGTGCCTACTCTACAGGAGACTATCGGCTCAAATGTACGGTAAATCCCAAGGTTGCGATGTCGGAACAAGCGATCGGCTGCCGTGATTTTCTTGAGGATTCTCGCGCATTCGCCTGTAAGGGTTGTATGGCTACCAAGCAGTGTCACAATAGCGATCGCAAACCCCAGCATTCTTTATTAAAACGTAAATCAGTTTATTCAAAATGAATCTATCTCTGGCTACAGCACCCGTTTGGATTAATGCAAATCCTAGCTTCAAGTACTTTGATGGGCGAATTGTACGCTATCTTTCCAAGCAAGTACCGATCGCCTATTGGGAATACGGTCAAGAATTGGATGAGGCAAGTAGTTTAGATATTGCTCTGACTCTACTTCATGATTATCTTAAGTCGAAGTCTCAAGCGGTCGATCTAATCGGTCATGGTACGGGTGGCTTACTCGGATTACTCTATGCCCGCAAGTATTCCCATCGGGTTAAGTCTCTAACTTTGTTAGGAGTAGGATCTGCTCCCTCTGTCGATTGGCAGTCGCACTACTATCAGATGCGAAAACTGTTGCCCTGTAGCCAAGACAGGATTCTATCTCGTATGGTACAGATTATGTTTGGTCATCAAAGTCAATCAAACGTCGGCAATTTAGTCAAAATTCTCAAACGAGATTTACAAACCGCACCAACAGCCCACTCGCTGTATCAGCTCGATCGCATTGAAGCTGGAGGAGTATCAATGCCGATGATGGTCTGTGGCAGTGAAAACGACGGTATTTGCGACCGCTCGACGTTACAGGGATGGTCGGAATATTTAAAACAGGACGACGTTTTGTGGACGAGTCCCGAAGGACACCATTTCTTTCACTATTTTTTCCCCGAATTGACAGGCAGAAAAATAATCAAATTTTGGCGGAATCTGGAGTTAAAAAATAAACGCTCTTCCAAGGTAAATACCTCAAAAGAGATTTGCTGTCACTATTTTTAGTTAGAACCATTGGCGCGATTACCAACAAACGCTAGGGTCAAGCTATCGTGGACTAAGAAGTGCTGTAGATGATAAGCTCTTTCTTCAGTTTTGAGCAAAATCTGCTCATATAGATAGCGAGTAGCGCGATCGCCCAAACTTTCTGCTTGTGATGCCTGTTGGCGCAATAGCTTAATCAATGCCTGTTCGGCTACCAAATCGTGTTCTACCATTTGACGTTCGCCAAACACACCATCTTCTTCTTGCTCGAAGCAACATAGTTCCGCTAACTTACTAAAGCTGGCAGCAGGAATCCCACCCAAGCCATTTTGACGTTCGCCGATGTCATGGACGTGTCCCTGAACTTCTTCATAGCTTTCATTAAAAAACTCATGTAGGGAATAGTATTCCGAACCTTCAACTACAAAATGATGCTTCTGGTATTGCAGATACAAACCCTGGAAGCTAGACAGGACGGCGTTAAAACCCTCGCAGATTGGCGTGGTAACGTTTTTCTCTAATAATACGGGGTTATCTTCTACGTGACCAAACGGACGTAATAAACCTGTGGTGGTAGACATATTACTCTTGCTCTCTCATTAATTTTTTACTGACAATAACAACTTAGCACGAATAGCTTATTGCGAATAAAAAATGCACGATAGTTTTTTTGAAGTCAAAAAAAAGCAACTTCTGTTTATTGAAAGTGTCTGTAGCCATTATAAAGGCTGTTCTCTGACCGCCTATTTTTATCACGCGATCGAAGCCATTGTTCTTTTTGCAACAGTACTATTCTCAATAGGAAAACATAAGCTGCGACTTTAGAGCATCTAGATCTTTTTTAATGAACATTCTTGTAAAATCTTTTGTTTTGTTGCAAGTTATTAGCATTAAGATGTATATTGGATTTGTCGAAAACAAATAGAGCGAGCTTCTAAAAGGGTACTTATGCTTAGGAAGACCGCGATCGCAAGCTGGCATTGAATAGAAATAAAGTAGTAATTATTCTCTTTAAGTAAGAATATGGAACCAAGTACCTCGAATCAGCCGATTATTCACGCTGTCGGCATTGAGAACACGGAACGATGGAGCATCTATCATCGTTTACAAGAGTTAGACATTCCCTGCATCTGTTCGACAAATAAGCCCCTTGAAGTGCAGTTAGATTGTCCGAATGCGATCGTTCAACTTTGCTCCGTTGTTACGCAAGTCACAGCCTCTCGTACTGAATTGATTCACCGTCTCAACGACTGCTGGATGTTAAAAAGCGAGAAGCTAAAAAGCTTCGACTAATTTTGTTTGGTGATGCTATGTATTGTTTTAGTACCACAAAGACGATATGAATAATAGTCGGAGAATAGCCATTGTCGGTTCTGGTGGTCATGCTGGTGTAGCTGCTGCTATTGCCATGGCGAGCGGACATGAAGTATGTGGTTTCTATAATGATGAGCAAAAGTAGGGAAAGCGTATTTTTGGCATTTCTGTAATTGCTTCAATCTTATATTTATAGAGCAAATTGAGATGTTCTACTGTAAATGCTGGCTAGTCGAATAATTACCGTCAGTCTAAGAACATAGTCTGACTATAGCTTAGGCTTTATCAGAAAAAAGTTTTGTTTACGTGTCGATTTGCTTTTTGCCTTCTTATCTCAATCGAGAGTAATTGCAATTATCCTCAACTATTGACAAAAACATAAGCATGAACACATCAACTAAAAGTCATAAAAACAAATTGCCTGAATGGCAATCAGCAAAGATGAAAAGCTTAATTGAGGAGCGTTGGTCGGAAGTCTGGGAAATTGTTATGTCGAGAGAGCGTCGGACTGAAAACCTAGATCGGCATTCCCTTGATTCGCAGCATGGTTTATAACTTTAAGAGGGTGTTTAAGAAGTTATTTTCTATACAAGTTACTTCTTAATTCTGCCCCCGACGCGGTTGCGTTTGCGGAGCAAGTCGCCAGACTCAGCAAGACAAAGGCTTTAGCCGCATGTACGCGCGAGTTGGGTGGGGGATTTAGGGGGCTTGTAAGTGATATTTTATACTTTTAAACCATTCTCTTAGAACTATTCCATTACAAATTGCTCAAAGCAAATAGTGACAGAATTGTTATAGATATAGGAATGGGTAGACTACCTTATCTAATCTTGCTTGATATTGTGATGCTCGAAGCTGATGGTATTGAAGTAATTGAAGTCTTAAAACTCAATCTTCTTCCCAATCATATTTACACTACTGCCTCCGCAGGTCTAACATTTTCCAAAGATGCTAAGAAAATTATGGATGAGGGATATAATGAACATCTTCATAAGCCATTTCTCATCGAGCAACTACAAGAAAAGCTGGATCTATTCCTGCAAAATACTTAATCGAGCTTAGAATTAAGATGCTACTTTTGTCTTTTGGTATGACATCATAACTTTGGCATCTTCAGAAATCTTAGCTTTATTTGCTTCAGACAATTTGCTTTTAAGACCTTCGACAAGTTTCTTACAGGTTTCGGGACGACTAATGTAGGCGGCTAATTCACCATTAATATAGATACCATAACGACCATCAGAAAGCTGTTCTGAAAAATACAACATCGGTTATAAAATATTTTCTAGAAATCTTAATACTTCATAAAATTATATCTAAATATATTAAAGTATGTGTCTCGGTCGATACATATTTCTGTAATCTGACTCGATCGCAATTTCGTATCCTTTTACTTGTATAGCTTTAAGCGTCAGTTGTTCATCACCATAGTTGGATATTAACGAGTTAATACGGTGAGAAGAGGGTCAGAATTTCCGACATCTATAGCAAGGATTTAACTTTTAAAGCGATCGCAATAGGCAATTAAATCGCGTCATCATGCCATTTATATCAAACGCTTGTGATAGATACCCTCAACCCCAATAACTTTATATCTATCTACACAGACATTAGTCGTACGATCGAGGATTAATATCTGCGAACAAATATTGACGATCCTCAACTGAATCAATTGTTTCAAAAAATGCCATGTCAGGCATTGTTATATTTAGAGCGATCGAGTCAGGAACGAGATGGCAAATTCTCAAAATACCCTCTTTTCTAGAGCAGGTAGCTTATCCTATATCCATCATCAATAAGACAGCATTTCGCTCTCCCCACGTAACGTATGTTGTTTAACTTAAAAAAGACTAATTTATTCCTGTAAGTCAATCTTTCAAAGCGCAAACTACATTTAGAAAAAGCGGTAGAGAGATAAGCGATCGCGTTTATTTGAAGTTAAATATAAGTAGATGGATCGAATTGAATATAAGTTAAAAAGCCTCCATTTTCCCCCTTCCTCCTTGGCTTTCCCTTATCTTTTGCTTAATTACGCATACCTACTCAAGTATGGCTCAAAATGTTTATTAGCAATACTCTGTAACTGCATAAACAGCAAAAATATCTTGTTTATGCTGCAATTTTGCAGTCGGAAGCCGAGCGATCGACATTGATTGATAGACAAAGAGCTTTGACTAATAACTACATAGATAAGGGAAACTTTTTTGTAGAGAAGATCCACTGCCCGATCGGCGGAGCAGAAGCTGAAATAGATAGATCCTAATATTAAAACCGCTGAGACTATTTTAATAGAATTCTAATTTATTTAAAACAAGAACGATCTAAGATATTTTTACCCGAAATATTAACTTTAGGCATTCGACATGCGACTTTCAGCGAGGTCACGAATCAAATGAACCTTTGACTGAATATAATATCGCACAGCGTTTGACTCAGACTCATTAAGAAACACTCTGGTTTCTAGCTGTTCCTGTATTTGTCGAATGAGTTCGGAATCACAAAGTTCGAGAAGAACGCGAGCCTGAGTCTGTCCTATAACAGTCCATATTTGTCTTAGCGTCGAGGAGTTCAAGATAAATTGCCCCTAATAGATAGAATCGTAAATTAATCGAACTGCTAATTATTCTACAGCGCTAAAACAAATCTAAAGGAAATATTAAAACTTTTTGTGAATATTATTAATCTACCGTTACACAATTCACGCTCTTTATATAGTTATCAACACGTTTATAAATCTTCAGTCACCTTCTAGGTATAGGCTGGCGTTGTTAGAGTTGTTATTATCAACGGCTGTCTACCCCAGAAAATAAGTTTTTGTCTCATCGTCCCTTAGTTCCGATTTATTTCCGTTACAGTTAAATCAAAATTAATTTTTGCGCCAATTGGCACGATGCCACTCGGATTTATTTCGGGAATACCTCGATAATAAAGTTCTTTGACATGGTTAACATTGCAAACTTCGGCTATTCCTGGCTGTTGATATAGATCGCGACAGTAATTCCATAAATTCGGATAATCAACTAGTCGTCTGAGATCGCACTTAAAGATTCTGAAGTAGGCTAAATCAAATCTGAACAAAGTCGTAAACATACACCAACCTGCCAGGGTAATACGAAATAATTTAAGCTGCCAAATGATTTAACTAATAAAAAGCATAGCTAGCCATACTAAAGACTCCGTAGGTATAGCCAGAATGAAGTTCGACAACCTGTGTAAGATTTTTACCTACGCCCAAAGTTACAAAAAGAGGTAGTAAATGTTCTTCTGTGGGATGATTTTGCTTTGCATAGGGAGCAAGCCGACGATATTTAAGCAGCTTGTTTAGATCTCCCTCTTGCAAGGTTGTGGATAACCACTGGTTGAATTCTTCTACCCAGTTTGGAGGTAATGCATCTAGGGAGTAATTACCAAATTCCCTCAGATTATGGGTAGCCGAGCCACTGGCTATAATTAAAATACCTTCTTGGCGTAAAGGGGCTAAGATTTTGCCGATCGCGAAATGATAATCTGGTGTTTGATGGGGTTGAATCGATAGCTGAGTTACAGGGATGTCTGCATCGGGATACATAAGCCTCAAAGGAACCCATGCTCCATGGTCTAAACCTCTTTCTTTGCTCGTATCGCTAGCTATGCCCGCGTTTGTTAGTAGCTCAACCACTTGTTTAGCTAATTTTGGTGCGCCTAATGCTGGATAGTGAATCGAGTTCAACTTTGGCGAAAATCCCCAAAAGTCTTTGAGGGTATCGGGATACTCTACCTCACTCGTCATGGGTTGACTGGTACCCCAGTGAGCCGAAATCATCAAGATTGCTCTTGGTTTACCTAGCTTGTTGCCCAGTTGGCTGAGATAGGTGCGTGTAGGGGAAGGATATAGAGACAGATCTGGCGCACCGTGAGAAATAAATACTCCAGGGAAAATAGACATTATGCTTACCCCTACCAACTAGATGCAAACATGTATTCTTTTCTCCCGACGGTATATCGCTCATCTGGCAATAAAACCAGCTGTACTTTGACAAATTGATGATTCATTTGTTTGACATCAAACTATATTAACTCAAACTAATTTAATGGTAGCACGATAAATGTTTGTATACGAACAATTGTTGAAGAATGTTCAAAATAGCTTTCGTAGGGTTTCTAATCCCGATCTAAGCTGCTCTAATTCTTGAAGGGATAAGCGATCGAATCTCTCTTTTAAGTAGGCAATGTGAGAAGGAAATACCCGTTCGAAGGTTTGTGTTCCTTCAGGAGTAAGAACAATCATAAAGCTACGGCGGTTTTCGGGGGGAACGATTCTGGCGACTAGATTCTTTTTTTCAAGGCGATCGATTATGCCTGTCAAAGTTCCTTTTGTGACTAGAGTTTTTGCGGCTAGATCGCTCATGTTCATCCCGTTCGTATTCCCCAGAGTAGCTATAACATCAAACTGAGATGAAGTTAAACCCAGATCCCGAACATGTTTGGCTGAATAGTCGGCAAAAGCTTGGTAGGCGCGAACTAATTCTCGCATGGTAGGGAGAAAAGTTTCATTGGCTGCCGATTTGATATTTTTTTGAGATTGAGAAGATTTTTTTGGCACGATCGCTATTTGATAGTTTTACCTTAAATATTATCGATCCAAACTATCTCTATTAATACTATTGTCTGGATCGAGTATTTTATCATTGGCGAGAGAGGGGCGATCGCGATAAACGTGCTGATATTTTGTCCCTGGTAAAGCTGTAGCCATCCAAGATAATTGCCCAGCGCCTCTTGCATCAGTTTAAACAAAGAGAGCTATAAAGCCCTGGGTTATCAAAGTCATCAACATTATCCGCGATCGTGCGCTGGCGCTGTTTATCGACGGTTTTAAGAAAATCAGTGCATTTTTCGTAGTCAAAATAGGGGCTAACTATAGGAGTTTTTTAAACGTTCGACTCAGTTGTGGGACACGTTGGCGATCGAATAAATTATTGACTTAGAGAACGCCACTATAGTAAAAAAATCTTACAGGTATCTCGATCGATTCGATCTCGATTCCTGCTTGGTCATATCGGTCGCTAGAAAAATCTATTTAGGCGATCGTTTTACTAAATTTATACTTTTAAATCTGACTTTTTTAATACCGAAAACAGTTTATTTATAAAGGAAAAACGCTGACCGAAGGAATGACGGAAACAGCTAACAATTCATTATTGATATAGGTTTGATAGTTTTGAATATCAAACTGCCAATCATGTAAAATATTGCTCAAATTGAGATGCCTTTGCTTATCGTTACTGCCGAGCAACTGGTAGTTAAAATTACCCGCAAACCAAACCGCAGCCATTTCGCTCCCGCTAATATCCAGATTTGCTTGATTAATATCTAGATAAAAATTACCTGATTTATATGGATAAGCCAGCTTGAGTCCTACTGCACCGATCGGTTTACCCTGAAATTTGCCCCAGGGAGTCGAAGCCAACAACCCCTCAGATAAATACGTCCTGGCTGCTGCTGCCGATTCAAAGCCTGCATACCCGCCTAGATTGAGAGAAAGGGCGCGATACTTAATTTCCGAAAATCCTCGGACGTGATTCTGAACCGTTTCCCCCAATAGAGTGTCCTGTAGTCTCTTATTACCAACCGTTTCGATAAAAACGAGCCGATCTGCCTGGGCGATAATACGCACTCGATTAGTGAAAGCCAATTTTAGACCGTCGGTTTGATAGATAGGCTCTTCTGCCAACTGCCAATCTGGTTTGATTGCTCCTACCTCCTGCAAATTATTGAGATTGAGAATGGTGGGATTAAATTTTTCAGTAAACAGAGTAAAGTTGAGTTCTTGTAACTGGAAATCGATCATTGTAATTTACAACCTTGCTAAGAATTATCTATTTAGATTATCCTTATACCTCACCTAACTTGCTAATATTTATAAATTTGACCATTTTCAATCAAATTTTTCAGTATTTTTAATAAGAGTAGATCTTTGAGCATATTTCTGCCTTAAAATACTTGTTAACTCAAAATTTAAAGATGATGATAGCTAGCGAAAAAGTAGTGCTAGACCGTATTTGAACCGATGATAGACCGTCAGTTTGCTCTTGAGTAAAGATAAGAGAAGCAACTTCACCATAATAGTCAGACTAACGACTCGATCGCCTAGCTAAATAATTTCGGAACCAGAAGGATGACGATCGACTGTCTGAATTGCTAAACTACCCTGAGCATAAGCGCTCGCAATATCGGTCAAGAGCGTAAAGCCCGCCTGCAATAGTCTCTTTTGCACCAGCTCCCACTGGTAAAATTATCTTTGCTGATAAATACCTAATATTGGCATCATCTTTTAACAAATCGCCAAATTGTGCCTTCTTACTCGTTCTAAGTTCGCGTTGCTTAAAAAGGTCACAATACTTTCAACTAACAGTTAGAGATAATCGGATTTTATATGTTTATTTAGACTGCATTTTTATATGCTCGTGCATGAATTTGGTGGGCAAAATTCATGCTTTTCTACGCCTATGTTTTATCAAAGTACAGGTCAAACTTCGTCGCATAAATATAGGCACAATATTGGCAGGTACTCTAAAAAAAACGTGGATTTCAATAATTTTACGAAGTCGATCGACCAAGTTTCAAGAAATAAGGTGGGGAGGTTGGAGTCTCTCCCGAAACAATCTTTTTTGTGGAACTTAGCAGGGGATTACCTACAAGCGAATGTCAGACTCATCAAGGTACAGCGCCAATTACCCGATCCGTGATGTTGCGCCAAAATTATGGAAGTTGCTATCAGCAGTTTTTGTAGAAAATACCGGTATAAGCAACCTTAAGATTCAATTATGTGGGCTTTATGATTCTTATCAGATTGGCATTCGGGTAGCAAATAAGTTGAGAACTGAACAGCAAAATCATAGGGATAGCTGACAAAGTACGATCTTCTTTACATCAGCTTTTTATGAATGCAAAGATAAGACAAAAATACTAATTAAATGAGTGCTAGAAGATCGCGATCGACTAATTAAGCAGGAAGCTTTGAGCGGGACGGGAAAAACTCTATTAATAAAAAGATTGGGAAACAGCTTCAGGAGCATTATGAAGTTGTAATCTAGCGATCGCTAGCCAGCGCTTTAAAATCGAGAGATCTAGCTTTGGATTTGCTTTACAGCGGTAACAGCAGCTAAGAACACCACTGTTTCAGCTAATCAAACAGATGCGATCGCGTCGCTGCCCGATCGTGTTAGATGGCCTAAAATCGATTCTTCAAACCCAGACTTTCAACGGTCAGTATGCTAAAGATCGTGCTGACTACCAAGAGTTATTTTAGGCTGTTGACAGTAGTTCTCTCGGCAGTTGTGTAATTACAATTAGTCTAATCCGAACTCAGGTTAAGCAGGAAAGAGCTTAGGTCAGCTAAGGATTTATCAAAAAAAAAGAAGCTAGGCTCGCCAACAGTAGCGAATCTAACTTCCAAGGTTTTAACTGAGTTAATCAAATCGGAATTAAAATAATTATTGCTTATTGCTCGACGATAAAAGCCTCAGTCATCTGGTAAGCCTTATCGTCCGTAAACTGTTCGGGTGGATGCTTCATAAAGTAAGCAGAAGGAGCGGTTAGCACGCCACCAATACCTCGATCCAAACCTAATTTACAGCAACGAACAGCATCAATTACGACTCCAGCCGAGTTGGGAGAATCTTCTACGGAAAGACGCATCTCCATATTCATTGGCACGTCACCAAACAATTTACCCTCAATACGAATAAACGCTACCTTGTTGTCCTTTTGCCAAGGCACATAGTCACTAGGTCCAACATGAATATCTTCATAGTCCAAACGTTTGGCAATTACCCCCTGCACCGCCTCAGTTTTTGACTCTTTTTTAGAATCAAGACGAGTGCGATCGAGCATATTACGGAAGTCAGTGTTTCCGCCAGTGTTTAGCTGATAGGTACGTTCGACTTTCACACCACGTTTTTTGCACAGATCGACTAAGGTACGATGGCTGATGGTTGCCCCAAACTGGGATTTAATGTCATCACCAATGATAGGAATACCGTGAAGCTCGAACTTTTCTGCCCACAACGGCTTGCTGGCGATAAAGACGGGAATACAGTTAACAAAAGCTACCTTCGCATCTAAAGCGCATTCCGCATAGAATTCTACAGCTTCTTGCGAACCTACAGGTAGGTAATTAACCAAAACCTCTGCGCCAGATTCCTTAAGACTATTAACAATATCTGCTTTCGACTGTTCTGGGCGATCGCTAACTACAAAAGTATATTTCTCGTCAGTGCCGTTCATATGCTCGGCGACACCATCTAAGATTGCTCCCATTTGTACCGTTACGCCAGTTTTGGGAACGTTTTCACAAAAAACAGTCGTACAGTTGGGAGCAGCAAAAATTGCCTCGGCAACATCTTTTCCTACTTTGCGCTGGTCAACATCAAAGGCAGCAACTATTTCTAGGTCATAGGGCTTGTAACCCCCAAGATCCCAGTGCATCAAGCCAATAGCGTCTTCTGCCTGTTTATCACGGTAATATTCGATTCCTTGGATAAGAGAACTAGAACAGTTTCCTACACCGACAATTGCAACTTTTATGCTCCCCACGGTTTAACCTTCCTCCATTATTCGACTACATTATAGGGAAATCTTACAGTCATTGTTTAAAAATTGGTAAACGAATGGTAAATAATTCCACCATAGTAGATGTTTTACTCGATAAATCGGCAAATCAGCCAGATCGAACTGCCTATACTTTTTTAGCCGATGGTGAAAATGAATCTGGTAGCTGTACCTATCAAGAATTAGATCTTCAGGCACGAGCGATCGCTGTTGAAATACTAACCAAAGTCAAACCTGGCGATCGCGCTTTGCTGGTTTATCCCTATACTGCGGGTTTAGAGTTTATTGCTGCTTTTTTAGGTTGTCTCTATGCTGGAGTTGTCGCCGTTACCGACTATCCCCGACAGCATATTAAATCCCTCGCTCAGTATCAGGATCGGATTGTCGATTGTCAGGCTGGAATTGCCTTAACTACCTCAGAATTTGCCGACCGCGTTAAAGGACAACTGCTTTCTAATCCTGGCATGGCGCTTAAGTTAAAGGCATTACCCTGGATTGCTACGGATGCAGTGGATCTAAAGAAAGCAGAACAGTGGCAAGCACCAAAGATAGATAGCAATACCCTGGCTTTCCTACAGTACACTTCAGGCTCGACAGGACAGCCAAAAGGAGTAATGGTTACTCATGGCAACGTGATTCATAACTCTGAGGTTATTTATAAATCTTTTGGTCATCATCCCCAGACAAAAATTTTGATGTGGTTGCCAATGTTTCATGACATGGGCTTGATTGGTGGAGTGATGCAACCGTTGTTTGCGGGATTACCTGCGGTTTTAATGTCGCCGATCGCTTTAGCGCAAAAACCATTTTTATGGCTACAGGCACTATCTAAATACAAAATTACTACTAGCGGTGGACCAAACTTCGCTTACGATCTCCTGTGTCAGAAAATTACTGACGAACAGCGGGCTACACTAGATCTCAGCCACTGGCAGGTAGCTTTCACTGGGGCTGAACCTGTACGGGCAGAAACCCTAACCGCCTTTAGTAAGCTATACGAACCCTGTGGCTTCAAGAAAGAAGCGTTCTACCCCTGTTACGGCATGGCTGAGGCGACGTTGTTTATTACAGGCATCAACCCTGGAGAATATCCTACCGTTACCTATCTCGATAAAAAAGCTCTGACAGAGGATAAGGCGATCGCCGTAACCAGAGAACATCCCGATGCGAAACCTGTCGTTAGCTGTGGTCATACCTGGTTGGGAGACGAGATTATTATTGTCAATCCCGAAACTAAAATTCAATGCAATGAAGAACAGGTAGGAGAAATTTGGGCAGTAGGGAAAGGTATCGGCATCGGCTACTATCAACGAGAAGAATTAACCGAGACTACTTTTAAAGCTACTCTCGCTGACGATTTGGATAAAACCTATCTACGGACGGGAGATCTGGGCTTTACCCGTGACGGCGAACTGTATATTACGGGGCGGATCAAGGACATGATGATCCTTTGGGGGCGCAACCACTATCCCCAGCACATTGAAGAAACTGTCGAAACCTGTCATCCTGCCTTACGTCCCAATCACGGCGCAGCCTTTAGCGTTGATATTAATGGGGAAGAACAGCTAGTAATTGCACATGAAATAAATCGCACCGATCTACGTAAATTAAACGCCGAGGAAGTGATTGGCGCAATTCGTTTAGGCGTAGGCGAACAAAATATGGCAAATGTCTTTGCTGTGGCTTTACTCAAAACGGGCAGCATTCCCAAAACCTCTAGCGGAAAAATCCAAAGACGCGCCTGTCAGAGTATGTTCCTCGACGGCAGTTTAAATACCGTGGCACAGTGGCAACAGTCAGAAATACCCGAAACCGATATTACCGATTTAGCAGGACAGTTTTTTAGCGAATAATTAGTAAAGACGTACCATGGTACGTCTCTACTGTGGAATTGCGCCTTTGCGCCTTTGCGCGAAACTAATTATCATTAGCAATACTGTTTCTGAGACTAAACAACATGACGGGCTGGACACAATACTTTATCCCAGATACTTTAAACCTACTCTGGCTAGCACTCAGCCTATTTATTGCGGGAGTTATCGAAGCTTTCTTGTGGAAAACCAGCCCTTTTCAAGCTCTAAATATTCCGATTCAAACAGATTGGTTTGGCGCAAACAAAAAATGGCGTGGCTTAATTAGTTTACCTATCGCCATGCTGATTAGCGTCTGTTTATTAAAAGCGATCGAGAATCTAATTCCCGCCCTATCACAACAGTCAATTTCCTTTTCCAACTTCAACCTAATCGAATTTGGTCTACTAGTCGGCTTTATCTTTAACCTTGCCGAATTACCTAATTCTTTTGTCAAACGTCGTCTTAATATTCCCCCTGGCGACGAAAACAATAAGCTCTTTTATTTCATCGATCATATGGACTCTACCTACGGAGTTCTGATCCTCTGGTATTTCTATTTTCACTTTCCTCTCCACTTTATTATCACGGGTTTAATTGTTACACCCTTACTATTTATGGGCGCAACTGAATTAAGAAAAAAGCTGGGTTTGAAGTAGACAACTCTTATCAAATTAACTTACTTACCGTATTTATTAGCTAAATAACAGAACTGTTTCAAGTCACTTACACAATAAAAAATAATATTTAAAGTTAAACCAAACCTTTTTATTATATTATTGTGTCTGAAAATATTGCTAATTTTTGTTCTTTAATCGCAGCTACCAGTATCGTTGTCGCCTCTAGTGCTTCTAGAGTTCAAGCCTACGATATTAATGTCTATTCAATATCGAATAATCAGAATGGCAGAGTTATTAAAACTTCTGTAGGTAAATTTTATGTAGGTAATTCTGGAGACGTAATTCATGAAGTTTCTGGATATCGAAACTACGGCTTTTGGAGGCAAGAATATTCTCTTCTTAGAATTTATGTTAACGATAGCATCTATAAATTTTATCTTTAACCTCTACTATTAAAAAGCAAACAAATATCTGTCAATATTTTCAAAATTAAAGTGATTAAAATAAGTATTTAGATTTATGTATCTTTAACGGCGATATCGATCGCTTTAAACAAATCAGCTCGGCTCTTTGGATCTAAAAATCAGCTCAATAATATTTTCGTGAGTAATGTTCATGATAAAAAGCGATCGCTTGAATACTCAAAGGATAAATCTTTGTCGCGAGGACAACTTTTTCTGAAGAGTAAAAACTGTAGGATTAAGCTTATGACAACTAATTAGTTCAAAATTATGCTTTTTAGACAGCTATTCGACCGAGAATCTAGCACCTACAGCTATTTAATTGCCGATACGTTAACTAGAGAAGCGATCCTAGTTGATTCTGTTATCGATCAGATAGACAGAGATTTGCAGCTTATTAGAGAACTCGATTTAACTCTCAAGTACTGTTTAGAAACTCACATTCACGCCGATCATATTACTGGTGCGGGGGAATTACGCGATCGCACTAACTGTCTGGGAATCGTGCCAATTAACGCGGAAGCAAAATGTGCGGATCGTTTTATTAAGCACGACGAGGAAATTAAATTAGGACAGGTGGAAATTAAAGCGATCGCTACTTTAGGACACACCGATAGTCATATGGCTTATCTAATTAATGGCAAGCGTGTTTTGACGGGTGATGCTTTACTTATTCGTGGTTGTGGACGAACGGATTTCCAAAATGGTAATGCAGGCACTCTTTACGATTCTGTAACCAGCAACTTATTTAGTTTACCCGATGAAACATTAGTCTATCCTGCTCATGACTATCATGGTCGAACCGTTTCTACTATCGGTGAAGAAAAACAGTGGAATCCTAGATTTAGAAATAATAATCGCCAAGACTTTATCAAGCTAATGGATAACCTCGATCTCTCCTATCCCCGCAAGATGATGGAGGCTGTCCCCGCCAATCAAGGCTGTGGCAAGGTTAATTCGATCGCTAGTACCGCTTCGCTTAAGTAGTAGGTAGTAAGTGAGATACAGTCAGGGTTCAAAGTTAACCAAATGGTGTTTTTATTTGAGTCTTCTGCTAGTTAGAATTGATTTTTGGCGTAAGCTGTCCAATTGCGATCGCACTACTTAATCGCCTAATAGTAAATTCGAGCCTCAAGATCCAAATTCAGGTAGATTTAATTTGACGCAATACTTGTCATTCAATCTTTGTTACTGTTAACTGTTGACTGTTAAGTGTTAACGGAACGAAATGCAACTATTAGATCGGGTTCGCTTGGGTTTGGCGGTTGGGGTGGCTAAGACGGTAACGGGAGTGGTGCGATCGCTAAATCTAGGTGCTGCATCGGTATTACCGGGGGAAATTTCTCGTCGTCTTCATTCTCAACTTTTACCTCTGCTGTTTGAACAGGTGACTCAAGGAGTAATTTTGGTAGTGGGAACGAATGGTAAAACCACTACATCTTTGCTGCTGAAGCAGATTTTAAGCGATCGCGGTTACACGGTGGTGCATAATTCTAGTGGTGCAAATTTGATCAACGGTTTGATTACGGCTTTGCTGGCTAGTGCAGATATGACGGGTAAGATATCTGCTGACTATGCAATCTTAGAAGTAGATGAAAATATTTTACCTTTACTGCTCAAAGACTGCGAACCAAAATATATTCTGGCGTTGAACCTCTTTCGCGATCAGCTAGATCGATATGGAGAGGTAGATACTATTGCCCGACGCTGGGGTAAAGCAATTACACCCCTATCGAAAGAGACGACAATTATTTTAAATGCCGACGATCCTACTTTGAGTAGTTTAGGACAGCAGCTAGAGCAGAAAGTTCTTTATTTTGGACTGAACGAGCCAGAATTATATTTAGATGAAATACCCCACGCAGTTGATTCTATTTACTGTCCGAGTTGTGGACATCTGCTCGATTATCAAGGGGTTTATTTATCTCACTTGGGAGACTATCAATGTCCTAGCTGTGGGTTTGAAAAGAGTAAGGTTTCTCTAGAGAGTAAGGAGCATCCACAAATCCTGATCGGTGTCTACAATAAGTACAATACCCTAGCTGCCAGCGTTCTAGCTCAAGAAATTGGCATTGAAACCAAAGATATCTACAGCACTGTCGGCAACTTCAAGGCAGCCTTTGGACGTGCAGAAGAATTAAATATAGATGAGAAGCAGGTGCGGATCATGCTGTCTAAAAATCCTGTGGGTATGAACGAAACTATTCGCGCCGTCAACGATATTAAAAAGACGGGTAAATCCGATGTTACTTTACTAGTTTTAAACGATCGCATTCCTGATGGTACAGATGTCTCTTGGATTTGGGATGTAGATACAGAAGAATTGGTGAAGCTGGGGGGTACTCTAATTGTCAGTGGCGATCGTGTTTATGACATGGCGCTGAGACTAGCATATAGCTCAGAATCTATCGATCCACAGACAACAAACTTTGAACTAGTGGTCAAAGAAAATTTGCCCGAAGCTATTAGCACCGCCTTGGAATATACTAAACCCGCAGAAACTCTACATATTATTCCTACCTACTCGGCAATGCTGGAAGTTAGAGAAGTATTGGTGGGACGAAAAATTCTTTAAAGCAGACAAATAAATAACAGATCTCAAAATCACAATGTTTAACTGAAATTATTTAGGAATAGATGTTGTGATTTTTTTATCCGCAATCTTGAGCAGAATGGCACAAATTGCAGTTTTCTATTTCTCTCAGCTAGAGATATGCAGCAGACATAAAAATGCTTCGTATTGTAATGCTTTGATGAAGCGAATGGCGTTTAAGAACAGCTTTCTTCTTGCAAAATTTATTTTACAAAAATCAGATCGCCATACAATTGATATATCAATAAAAATACTTATTCTAAACTGTTTATTTACAGTTTAATAATTCCCAAAAAATATTATTACGGTGTTTGCCTATTAATGAGGAAACTAAGTTTTATTCGTCCAAAACAATGTCAGAAATGAAAAGCTAAGATTGTCTCAACATTGCGATCGCCTGTAGCTATTGTTTAGCAATATTTTATTAATAGAGATAGCTAGTTGTTGAGCAATGATAATTCTAAATATATATTACCCAGTAAAAAATAATCGACATGGCTACTTTTAACGTTACAAATAGCAATGATTCTGGACAAGGTTCTTTAAGAGAAGCCATAGAAATGGCAAATTTAGAACCTGGGATAGACGATATTTTTATCCAGAGTGATGTGCAGTTAAGTTCGGAAATTGATATTACTGAATCGGTAAATATTGGCACTCCGTTTGGGTCAACTATTACCCAAACAGAAGATAGTCGCATCTTTAATATTGATGATAATGATACGGAACAAGATTCAGAAGTCAGCCTATATCGTTTGAATTTAACTGGTGGAAATGCCGATCTTGGAGGAGCAATTATCAGTTATGAAAATTTAACTATTACCGATAGTTCTTTGTACGGTAATTCGGCAGAGACAGATGGTGCAGCTATCTATGGAGTAGGAGCTGACCTAAACATTGAACGTAGCGAATTTTATGATAATCAAATCACTTCCGTTGAAGAAATTAGCGATCGCGATATATTTGTGTTCAGCGGTAAATTGGAAGTAGTCAACTCGAATTTGGATACTGTTGAAGAACCTACATTAGAGGCTACTGAAGAAATAGTCGTCGAGCAACCCACGGTAGACGAAGCTGTCTCCGAAGCAACTGCAATGGAAGAAGTTGTGGATGAGTCTGCAATCGAAGACGAGTCTGAAGTCACATCCGAAGCAACTGTAACAGAAGAAGTTGTGGATGAGTCTGCTATAGAAACAACATCTCCTGAAATGGAAGCTGAATTTAACGATACTTTTTTAGTTGGAGACGATGCGAACGATACTCTTAGCGGTGGTGCTGGTAATGACACAATTCTGGGAGGAGATGGCGCAAATAGCATAGAAGGTATGGCTGGGGATGACAATCTTTTGGGAGGAAAAGACGGAGATGTCTTTCTCGGTAGCGATGGCGATGACACTATTAATGGGAGTGATGGCGATGATAATTTGAGTGGCAATGATGGCAACGATATTCTCAACGGCGATGCTGGTGTCGATCTATTAGACGGTGGCGCAGGAGACGACAACCTTAATGGTGGTGCAGATAGCGATTTTCTACAGGATAGTAGTGGTGACAATATTCTGTTTGGTAATGACGGTAGCGATCGCATAATTGGTGGTCGAGATCTAGACTATCTCAATGGTGGCGAGGGGGATGACGATCTATACGGTGGCGACGGTGATGATACTTTGTCTGGGGAAACTGGTGACGATACCCTTGATGGTGCTGGAGGTAATGATACTCTACTCGGCTCAGAGGGTAACGATCTGATCCGTGGTGCTGGAGGTAATGACGTTATACATGGTCACGCAGGTGATGACTATCTACTTGGCTCGACAGAGGATGATATTCTTCATGGAGACGAGGGTAACGATACTTTGAGTGGCGATGGTGGCAACAATTTCCTTTTGGGTGGAGATGGTAACGATCTATTTAACTTGATTACGGAAGGTAATAACGTAGTCGCTGACTTTGAACTAGGTATAGATCGACTGCAGCTATCGCAAATATCCTATGGCGATCTAGATATTACGGGAGACACCAATAGTATTCTCAGCTATCAAGACAGTCAGATCGGTATGGTGATGGGCGTTAATCCAGTCGAGCTTACTCAAGACAGCTTTGTAGAAGTCTAACTATTAAAGCGATGTATTCAGGCTAATCTGATGGCTAGTAGCGATGAATGCTAGTTCAGTATTTTAGCTTAAGAACTTTAGAGTCTTAAGTAAATTAATTATTAGCTTAGGGCATCGAGAAAATCTATCGAAGTGGGTTAGATAGTTCGAAAAAAACAAAATGGGCAAATATCAGATAGTTAAACTACAAATATTTGCCCATTATTTAAAACTCCCCAGGTAGGATTTGAACCTACGACCAATCGATTAACAGTCGATCGCTCTGCCACTGAGCTACTGAGGATTGCTGTATCAGCACTAAATAATAATAGCGAATGCTCTGATAAATGGCAAGTGCTTTTTGAAACTAATTTGAGCAGTGACAATTTGTTCGACACAGAAGATATGCTGGAGAGGAATTCAGCCTTCACTACGGTACTTTGTCCTAATGCTAGTCAATCGTTCCCAAACCGTTAGTCTTTCCTTCGTCTCTACAGATTCACCTACTTGGAACACGATAGTTGCCAAGGCTTCAATGTTTCAGAAAGGCGAAGAAGAATTTCACCTGTTGCTCGAACGGCAAACTTTACCTCACTCAACTTTCCCGACGATGAAAGAGACGGAATCTCGACAGGGAATATTTTGGCTAGACATTTCTCCCTACCGCGTTACCATGACCATGCAAAGCAATGGTAAATTGAGCTATCGTCATTTTTGGGAACGAGGTATATACGGCATGAGTCGATATTGCCTTAATACAGATCCAAGCCAACCTAGCCAGTCAATTCGGTTTCAAAATTTTACTCGCTATCTCCAGGTAGAAAACGACCCTTTCCCCAGAAGTGTACGTATTGAATATGAACTGTGGTCGGCTAATTCATGTCTGGGTTCGTACCTGATGCATGTGGAGATCGATCGATCCGTAGAGGTCACAGTAATTTTAAAGCGATCGCAAAGATAAATATATCTAAGCAGTGCCGTAGCAAGTCTAATTTGATGTATTATATTATGTTTGCGCAGAGTCGCAAAGGCGCAGAAAGATAACAAAGGGCTTTCCCGCATGTAGTAGAAAAAACTTATCGATTTTCCCCGATCGATTTGTTAGAATTTAATATTCAGGGGATATTGTGACTGTTTATCTTTTTGTGAGAGAAGACCCTCGCTTGAGCGACGGGATGAATCGAACTTAACACTAAGCATTTTACAATTGCCTCTACTTCTTTGTAAAGTATGTAGTATAATACGGATATCAAAATTGGCA